>Ga0308309_10000475_pt1 | contig 25704 bp, 22 predicted proteins | sample HubBroMetageWFT5_FD_192491 | JGI IMG/M metagenome (GOLD analysis project Ga0308309, IMG submission 192491) | Warmed and freeze-thawed soil microbial communities from the Hubbard Brook experimental Forest, New Hampshire - Hubbard Brook CCASE Soil... | ecosystem: Environmental > Terrestrial >...
GTGGAATAGCGCGTGTGCCCGATTGCCGCGCCTCCCGGCAATTGCGCGATCACCGCAGGTGTGAAAATATCCTGCACGTGGCCCAGCGCTTTGTGCGCGTGCAGGTCCACGCCGTCCGTCGAGGCAATCCCCGCCGATTCCTGCCCGCGATGCTGCAGCGCGTAAAGCCCTAAATAGGTGAGCTTCGCCGCTCCCTCACGCCCATAAATTCCAAACACGCCGCAATGGTCGTGGAAGTGGTCGTCTTCGATTTGGATCAGTTTGTTCAAGCCGCAGCCATTTTTTGCAAGTATTTGTGACGCACCGGAGGAAGCATGAGCCAACCTAATACACGAAATGCAAGCAGAAGCGAAAAAACGACAGAAAGCTTGCTCATGAAGCGCCTTCGAGCGTTTTACCCAGCGCCTCAGCCCACGTTTTTCGCAGCATTTTCACGTCGCCTCGAATCACACTTGCACCCATATATTCGATGCTGAATACGCCTCGCGTGACTTCGCCCAGCCGCTGGATACTAACTCCATATTGTGCCGCAATCGCGCTCACCCCGGCAAGCGAAGCGGGCGTGACAGACACTATCGCGCGCGCCCCACGTTCGCCAAACATTGCAGCTTCCGCCGCTTCATCGCCAAGCCTTGCGCCCGCTTCCACGCGCGCGCTCACCGAAAGCCCCGCGCCATCGAAGCAGCATTCCGCCAGCGCCACGGCCAACCCGCCATCGCTCACGTCGTGCGCCGAACGAATCGCCTTCGCTTCCGCAAGCGCCACCAGGCAATCAATCAATCGCCGCTCCGCCGCCAGATCAATCGCCGGGGGCGCCCCGGCCACAATTCCGTGAATCGTTTTCGCAAACTCAGAAGAAGAAAATTCGATCCTCGCGCGCAAAGCGCCGTCGTTTGCAGCGCCGGGCTTCAGCCCGGCATCTTCGACGCCGCCATCCAGCAACAAAATCGCATCGCCCTGGTTCCGAAACGCCGAGCCCACCGCGCACTCCGCATCTTCCATCAACCCGAGCACACCCAACACGGGCGTGGGATAAATCGGCTTGCCCAGCGTTTCATTGTAAAAACTGACGTTTCCGCCCGTAATCGGCGCATCAAGCGCCTTGCAGGCTTCCGAAATTCCGTCAATCGCTTCGGTGAACTGCCACATCACCTCAGGCTTTTCCGGATTCCCGAAATTCAAGCAATTCGTCGCCGCCACAGGACGTGCTCCCGTACACGCCACATTCCGCGCCGCTTCCGCCACCGCATGCATGGCGCCCAACCGCGGATTCAGGAATCCCCAGCGCCCGTTGCCGTCTGTGGAAAGCGCCAGCGCGCGTTTCGATTCCTTCAATCGCACAACTGCAGCGTCGCCTGCGCCCGGCCCAACGCGCGTATTCGTTCGCACCATTGAATCGTATTGCTCCGTAATCCAATTTTTCGATGCGATCGTCGGCGAAGCCAGCAACCTGGCGAAATTTTCAGTCAGGTCCGTGCCCGCAGGCACGAATTTCACAAGCGCCGCTTCGGGCGTGGCAACCTTTGCAGGCGCGGCAATTGGCCGCTCGTACCGCGGCCCTTCCTCCGCCAGCGCGTGCGCCGGAATTTCCGCAGCCACCTGCCCGTGATTCAACACGCGCAGCATTCCATCGTTCGTCACGCGCCCCACTTCCACGGCGTCCAGCCCCCACTTATGAAACACGTCAAAAACTTCCCGCTCCCGCCCGCGCGCCGCCACCAGCAGCATCCGCTCCTGCGATTCGGAGAGCATCATTTCATACGGCGTCATGGCCGTTTCGCGTTGCGGTACCAGCGCCAGATCAATTTCGATTCCCATTCCGCCGCGGGAAGCCATCTCTGAACTCGAACTCGTCAGGCCCGCCGCGCCCATATCCTGAATCGCCACCACCGCGCCCGTGCGCATCGCTTCAAGGCAAGCTTCCAGCAGCAATTTTTCAAGGAATGGATCGCCCACCTGCACGTTCGGGCGCTTCTGCTGCGATTCCTCGCTGAATTCCGCCGAAGCCAGCAGCGACGCGCCGTGAATTCCGTCGCGCCCCGTTTTCGCGCCCACGTAAATAACGGGATTCCCTACGCCCTGCGCGCTCGCGAAAAATAATTCGTCTTTGTGCGCGATCCCCAGCGCCAGCGCATTCACCAGCGGATTATTCGAATAGCACGGCTCGAACACCACCTCGCCGCCCACCGTCGGCACCCCAAAGCAATTCCCATAAAATCCAATTCCGCGAATCACGCCATCCACAATTCGCCGGTTGTGTTCGATCTCCTCCGGCGTCGCTTTTCCCGCCGACGGGCCTGGAGCGATCGGCCCAAACCGCAGCGAATCCAGCACCGCGATCGGCCGCGCGCCCATCGTAAAAATATCCCGCAATATCCCGCCCACGCCTGTGGCCGCGCCCTGGAACGGCTCGACAAAACTTGGATGATTGTGCGATTCAATCTTGAATACCGCCACCAGCCCGTCGCCAATATCCACCACGCCCGCGTTTTCGCCCGGCCCCTGGACCACGCGAGTCCCGCGCGTCGGCAGCCTCTTCAAATGCACGCGCGACGATTTGTACGAACAGTGTTCGCTATACATCACGCTGAAAATTCCCAGCTCGGTGATGTTCGGATCGCGCCCCAGCGTTTTCTGTATCCGCGCGTACTCCTCCGGCGTCAGCCCATGCTCGGCCGCCACTTGCGCCGTAACTTTTATCTCGATATCAATCATTCGGTTGGCCGTAGCAGATGAATTTCCCTATGCAGCGGCCGCCTTCAGGCGGACGCTTTCGCATTTCCCGACACACATATCCGAACGCGCGAATTCTCGCAGCAAATGAAATGAACGGCAAGCATTGAAGCTCGTGAAACGGTTGTCGCGGCGGCCCGACGATCAAACAGGAACATCAAGCGGGAACGGCGGCCTGCGCGCCCTTCGTCGCGTTCGCGGGGGTTGAAAGGTATTCGACCATCGAACGCAAAATCACCAGCCCGTCCGTGGAGCCAAGCCCGGTTTCAGAGGCGCGCTCGGGATGCGGCATCAGCCCCAGCACATTTCGCTCGCGATTGCAGATTCCGGCAATCGCACGAAGCGATCCATTGGGATTCGCCTTACGATCGTTCTCCCCTGCGTCGCTTCCATCGGGATGAACGTAATGAAAAATTATTTGGTTGTTGCGTTCCAGGTCCGCGAGCGTTGCCGCATCGCAGAAATAATTCCCTTCCATGTGCGCGATGGGAATTTCCAGCACGTCGCCCTGCTTCGCCGCGCATGTAAACGGCGTATCGGCGGCTTCCACGCGAACATGCACCTGGCGGCACAGGAACCGCAGCCCTTTGTTGCGCGTCATCGCGCCCGGCAACAGTCCCGCTTCGAGAAGAATCTGAAAGCCGTTGCAAATCCCCAGCACCAGCCCGCCCGACCGCGCAAATTTCCCAACCGCATTCATCACCGGCGAAAATCGTGCGATCGCTCCCGTGCGCAAATAATCGCCAAACGCAAACCCACCCGGCAAAATGATCGCGTCAAATCCCGCCACTTGTTCTGACTGGTGCCAGATCAATTCCGCTGGTTGGCCGATCACCGCCGCAATCGCGTGGTGCGCGTCGTCGTCGCAATTTGACCCCGGAAATTGCACCACGCCAAATTTCATCGCGCCACCTCCGACTTCGCGCCTGATTTTAACACATCGGCGCGCTCCCCAAATCATCCAGCCCGCGCACGACAAACGCGCGCGATTAATACCCGGTACAGGGATTGATTAGCGGCGTAACCCATGCACAATCAACCACATAACATTTTTTGATCCACGGTAAAACGCTTTGGCGGATTTTTGTTCCGTGGCGAAAAGCAATGGACATTCGAGCTGCGAAGAATTCGAGGGAGGTCAGCGACGGCGCGGTTTCGATTTGCGGCGTGGTTTCGTGCGGGCCGGTTTGCGGCGAAGCTTTGGCTTTGCGCGACGCTTTGGTTTTACTTGACGATGTCTCGCGCGCCTGGGCGGCGTTGCTTTCGCGGAGCGCTTTTGTTCCGTGCGGCGGGCGGAGGCCCAACCGGGCTTATTCGACTGGCGGCCGCGCGCGATTGCCAGCGCGTCGGCGGGAACATTTTCCGTGATGATCGAGCCGGCGGCGACGTAGGCGCCATCACCCACTCGCACCGGCGCGACAAGCGCTGTGTCGCTGCCGACGAAAACATTTTTGCCAATCGTGGTTGCGTGCTTGGCGACGCCATCGTAATTGCAGGTGATCGTGCCGGCGCCAATATTGGAATTACTGCCGATGGTCGCGTCGCCGATGTAACTCAAGTGCGGAACTTTTGCGCCTTCGTGCACGACCGATTTTTTCAGCTCGACGAAGCCGCCGATGTGCGCGCCTTCGCGAACGTCTGAGCCGGGACGAATCCGTGAAAACGGGCCGACCTGCGCCTTCGACGCGATTCGGCTGCCATCCACCAGCGTGTGAGCACCGACCTGGACGTCGTCATCCACGCGAGCGTCGTTGAGCACACTTCCGGTGCGGATGACGCACCGCGCGCCTATCCGTGTGGCGCCGAGGAGCTGCACTCCCGGTTCGATAGTGGTGTCCGGCCCAGCCGTCACATCCGGATCGATTACCACGGATTCGGGAAGGTAAATCGTGACACCCGCCTCCATCAGCTCCGCGGATTTGCGCGCGCGAAACACGCGGTCCGCATCGGCCAGATGCGCGCGCGTGTTGCAGCCGAAGATTTCGCGCGGGTCATGCGCGAGCTGCGCGAGCACACGCTCGTTGCGCTGCCGCAGCATGGCGATCGTGTCGGTCAAATACAACTCGTTATGGGAATTCGCGGGGCGCAACGCGTTCAGGCACGGCCACAATTTTTCGAGCGTGAAAGAATAAATGCCGGAATTCACTTCGTGGATCGCGCGTTGTTCGGGCGTGGCTGCTTTTTCTTCCACGATGGCCTGCACGCGGCCTTCGGAATCGCGAATGATGCGCCCGTAGTCGGTGGGATCGTCGAGCTCTGCGGTAAGAATTGTCGCGGCGGCCTCGCCGCGGCGGTGCGTGTCGAGCAAAGCGGCGAGAGTGTCTGATTGCAGCAAGGGCGCGTCGCCGTAAAGGACGAGCGCGAGCCTGGCGCTCTTGCGCATGGCGCGTCGCGCAATTTGCAGCGCATGGCCCGTGCCGCGTTGCGGCTGCTGCAGTACAGTTTCCGCGCCGAGCCCGGCGGCGACAGCGGTTACAGCGTCCGCCTGATGGCCGACAACGACCAGGAGCTGCGCGGGTTTGAGCGGCTGGCATGCGCGAATCACGTGCTCAATGAGCGGACGGCCTCCCGCGCGATGGAGGACCTTCGCGATGTCGGAACGCATGCGCGTTCCTTTCCCTGCTGCCAAAATGACGATGACGGTGTCGCTTGCGGCGCCCATGGGTACTTTCATTGTCCGCCCCGCACGAACCTTTGGCAATGGAAACGCGGCAACTCGTTGACATTCTGCGGCGGAAACGTTAACCAAGGGACTACTTTGACGGGCAGGAATTCGTGGAGGTGCAAAAATGTTTTGTTCAAGTTGCGGAACGGCGAACGGAGAAAGTGGGCAATTTTGCGTGAAGTGCGGGGCAGCGCTGCAATCAGTGCCGGGCGCGCCGGCGAGCAGCGCCGGAGTGCCCGGAGCGACGCCTTCGGCTTCCGCGGATGTTCCGGCGTATATCCCTCCGGTGCAACCTTACGGAGTAGCCACGGAGGTAAGCGGGAAGGCCATCGGCAGCCTGGTTTGCGGGCTGCTGTTTTTAATTTTTCCTGTGGCGATTGTGGCCGTGGTGCTCGGCCACCTTTCGTTGTCCGATATTAAAAAATCGGCAGGACGGCTGACGGGTCGCGGAATGGCGATCACGGGCCTCGTGCTCGGTTACCTAGGCTTGTCCGTCATTCCGATCCTCATCATAGCGGCGATCGCCATTCCGAATCTGCTGCGCGCAAGGCAGGCCGCGAATGAAGCCTATGCATTGGAAACGCTTCGAACAATCAACTCGTCGGCCCTCATGTACTACTCGACCTACGGAAACGGCTACCCGCCGAGCCTGGAAGCACTCGGCGGAAACGAAGGAGAATCCCCAGCCGATTGCAACCACGCCCAGTTGATCGACGCCAAGGTATCTTTCGGCGATAAAAACGGCTATCGCTTCACATACACAGCAAAGCCGACGCCAGATGGATTTCCCTTAGCACTTTCGCGGGATGCAATCGAGAAAGGCTGCAAGGCCCCCGGAAGCCCCGCTGGTTACGCAGTAGTCGCCGAGCCGGAAGTGCAGGGAACCACGGGCCAAAGAAGCTTCTACACAGATGCGACGGGTGCGATTCGATACTCGACGGACGGAACGGCGACGGCGGACAGCACGCCGTTGCAATAATTTCAGCCGCCATCGGCCTTGAGAACGTGGGAAAGGAGGACGTCCCATGGGAACCGTGTTGCAGGGTTTGCGGTACGCTCTGCGATTTTAAAGGGCGGCAGGGACGCTGGTCGAAGAAGAAGCAGGTGCGGAAGCAGTGGCGCGATCTTCGGTGGTTTCGGTCCAGAGGGAATGATCGGCGAGCAGGCGCGTGACGAGCTGGGTGTGGAGGGCGTGGCCCGCTTTGTGGGCAACGATGCGAGCTTTGAGCGGGCGGCCCACCAGAGCGAGATCGCCGATTAAATCGAGGGCTTTGTGGCGGCCGAACTCGTCGGGGAAGCGCAGCGGGCCGTTCATGATGCTTTCATCGTCGAGCACGACGGCATTATCGAGCGAGCCGCCGCGAATCAATCCCATGGCACGCAGGCCGGGAAAATCCTTCACGAAACCGAAAGTGCGCGCGGGAGCGAGTTCGCGGCTGAACGTATCGCGGTTGACGACCATCTCGACTTCCTGCGGGCCGACTTCCTTATGGTTGTAATCCACATAGCAATGCACGCGGAATTCGTCGCACGGGTAAATTCCGATTTTGCGTCCCGAATCGGAAAATTCGAGCGGCTTCACGACGCGCAGATATTTTCGGCGGCGGCGCAAGCGGCGCGTGCCGGTCTTCGCGAGCATTTCGATGAAGGGCATTGACGATCCATCGAGAATGGGAAGCTCAAGCGCGTCGAGTTCGATATAGACGTTATCGATGCCGCAGGAATAAAGAGCGGCAAGGATATGTTCGGTGGTGGAAAGGAGCACGCCCTGTTTCATCAAGCTTGTGGCGTAACTCACGCGAGCGACGTTGCGCACATGCGCTTCAATTTCGAAGTTGTCGAGATCCACGCGGCGAAAAACAATTCCCGTGTCTGCTGGCGCCGGAAGAAGGCGCAGGTGGCAGGGCGCGGCCGTGTGAAGGCCAATCCCCTGGATTTCGGCGGGGCGCTGAATTGTGAGCTGAAAAGACATAGGGTGAATTGCCCCTATTATGGTGCACTCTTGTGGCCTACGAAGAGAAATTTTAGCGCTTTGTTTACAATGATTTACAGGGCGTTTGGAGAAGAGAAGCGAGGGGGTGTTGTAGGAATACAACACTTAAGCGTGAAACCCTGTGGTTCAAAATGAACAGTCTCCCGCGGGAATCCAGAGAGTTGCTCCTTGCCTAGAGCGAGCTACGCCGTAGTGTCGACCGTTTGGCCCTGGGAGTCTTGCGATTGATCCGCGGCCGCAGCGAGCTGAGCTGCGGAGCTACCCTGCGAGTTGGACGAGCTGGACTGGGTTTCGGCACTTTGCTGGGAATTCGTTTGCGGTTGGGCGAGAGCAGCTTGAGCGGCGGAATCATCCGCCCCATTTCCTGCGGAGGGCGGTGGCGCTTGAACAGACGCTTGAGGCTGAAAGCTGGAAGAGCTGGCTTGACTCGAAGCCGTGGTCGCGTTTCCAGCCTGGGCGGAATTCTGCGCGCCTCCCTGAATGCTTTGAACGAGAACGCGGAGAGCGGCGGGATTATTTGCGTATAAGAGCAGCGAGAGTCTGTTGAAGAGAGTGATGCTCTGGGGATTAATGCCAAGCTCCTGAAGCGTTTGATCGAGAGTCTGCAATTCCTGCTGCGGTGTGGAACCGCTTGGGCTCGGGGCGGGATCGTTCGCGGCATTCACACCGCCTGCAGCGGACTGCTGCGGAGCGCCGGGGGCCTGCGCTGGATTGGGGTGAGCCTGCAATGGCTGGGGGCTTGCGTTTGCATCCTGGTTGTTTTGACCGAGAAAAATCTGCTGCGCGGTGTAAAACAACGCCGTCTGCTGGAATTGCGAACCGTTGAAGCCGTCGCCGGTGAATTGAGTTTCGGCGCCATCGCTGGCGAGAATTACAGTGTCCTGAGGGTCGGCACCATTTTGCGCCGGACTCGGATTCGTAGCTTGCGAAGCAGGCGCGCCTGGTTGTGTGGAATTATCGTTGAATCTTTCCAGCAGGGCCGAGGCGGGTTGAAATGTGAGTGCGCCCATAAGAAACTCGATTGCATAGGCCGTAAGCTTAGACGAATCAACCATTTAAGCTTAGAGCCAGAGAGCAAATTTCAGCGCCCGGACTCCGAGGCCAAAACAATTTCAAATTCCTATTTAGCGTATCGGCAGGCGCCTTTAATACTTTAGAGAATTTCGGAGCCGGGGAGTTCGAAGCCCCGAGCGGGAAGCCATGTGGAGTGGCGTATTCCGCTTATCGGCAATTTCGCCCGGTTGTTTCAGGGTTTTGATGCGGGTAGAATGATTTTTAGGCTCACTCGAATGGCCTCCGAATTCAACATACTTTCGAATGCCCCCACAGCACCGCCTTCGGCGCATCCGCGGCCGGCCTGGCTGCGCGTGAAGTTTTTCGGCGGGCCGAATTATCAAGAGCTGAAGCGGATCATGCGCACGCACGGCCTGCACACGGTGTGCGAAAGCGCGCGTTGCCCAAACATGGGCGAATGCTGGGAGCATGGCACGGCGACGTTTATGATCCTGGGAAACATTTGCACGAGGGCGTGCGGATTTTGCGCCGTGCCGAGCGGAAAGCCGCTGGGACCACCGGAAGAAGACGAGCCGGAGCGGGTGGCGGACGCCGTGGAACGCATGGGATTGCGTTATGCGGTGGTGACGAGTGTGAATCGCGACGACCAGCCGGACGGCGGAGCGGCGATTTTCGCACGCACGATTACGGAAATCCGGCGACGCGTGCCGGGATGCCGCGTTGAGGTGCTGATTCCAGATTTTCGCGGACACTGGCCGGCCCTGGAAACCGTGATGAACGCGCGGCCCGACGTGCTGAACCACAACATGGAGACCGTCCCGCGGTTATACCGGCGGGTGCGAAAAGGGGCGGTGTACGAGCGATCGCTTGAATTGCTGCGGCGGGCGCGCGAAATGGATCCCGATCTGCCGACGAAGACCGGGATGATGCTGGGACTGGGCGAAACGCGCGAAGAAGTTTTGCAAGCGATGCAAGAGATTGCCGCGCAGGGAACTCATATTTTGACGCTGGGACAATATTTGCAACCGACGCCCGAACATTTACCGGTGGAAAGATTTGTCCACCCGGATGAATTTGCGGAGTACAAGAAGTCGGGCGAAGCGATGGGTTTGAAGCATGTGGAAGCAGGGCCGCTGGTGCGGTCGTCGTATCACGCGTTTGAGCAGGAAGAAGCGGCGCGGGGCTGAAGAGCAAGAAAACTTCAAGAGTTTCCTCGGTGGTTAAAATTCCGCATTAGATGCAAGACTGGATGTTGGAGTCCTTCACTGCGCGCAAGGTGGACCGTTCACTGGGGACACATCGTGAGCGAAAAGCGGACAGCCAGGATTGGCTGTCCCACCCAGGATTGCCCTTTGCTGCGTTCAGCGTGAACGGTTCGCTTGGATCCGTGTTGACCGTTCGCTGGGGACACATCGTGAGCGAAAAGCGGACAGCCAGGATTGGCTGTCCCACCCAGGCTTGCCCTTTGCTGCGTTCAGCGTGAACGGTTCGCTTGGATCCGTGTTAACCGTTCACAGGGGACACATCGTGAGCGAAAAGCGGACAGCCAGGATTGGCTGTCCCACCCAGGCTTGCCCTTTGCTGCGCTCAGGGTTCAATTGATTTGGGCGAGGAAGGAGACGGCGATTTCGCGGAGGCGCGCGGCGCAGACGGGATCGGGAAGGCGCGCGTCCAAGATGGATTGGAAATAAGGCTTCGCTGCGGCTTTGCGGTTGAGTTGCATGTTGATGTTGCCCATGAGCATTTGGAACATGGGATTTTGCGGATAACGGGTGACGAGCGGCTCGGCGATGACGAGGGCTTGTTCGTATTTTCCCTCATACTGGCGAAAGGCCCTTGCCAGAGCGAAGCGGATATCCACGGCGAGCAGCTCGCCATGGGTCATTCCGATCTCCATTTGATTCACGCCTTGCTGCTTATCTCCCGCGGGAATGCCCATGAAAAAGCGAAGCACTCTGACGATAGGGGAAAGAGTGTCCACGTAATAGTTGTAAAGGCCGAGGCCGGCGGAGGCGTCCGCCATTTGCGGATCCAACTGGAGAGCGCGAAGCATTTCCGAGCGGGCATTGACACCGGCGCGAGCGACATTCCGATTCTCGCCCCGGAGCGCGAAAACGCGCGCTTTGAGTCCCCAACCGACACCCGCGTAGGCGTGCATTTCAGCGGTTTCGTTTTTCTGGTAGCGGGCCTCGGCGAGTTGGATGACTTTGTCGGCGAGCGCGAGGTAGGCGTCGTCGCCGGGTTCTTTGCTTCGCTTCCAAGGTTCCACGAGGTTGTATTTGAGTTCCTGAGCGGCACAGGCGCGTTTCCACCAGAGAGCTTCCGCTTCAAGAAGATAGCCGAGCGGATGATCGGAGCGCGATTGCTGAATCGAGCGCGCGATGGGGATGGCAGCGTCCGGATCGCCGCTGTAGATTTTGTCCATGGCCAGGCGGGCTTCAGGCGGCAGCGGAAGATTTTCCGCGCGAACGGACGCGGGAAAGGCCGCCGCGATGAATGCAGCACAAACGCAGAACAGAAAGATGATGGCGCGGCCCGGAAATTTCATTTCACCCTTTTTACCCAGCCGGAAAGCCAGCCTGCTGTAACGTACATCACGAAACATTCCAGAGCAAAGGGGAGAAAGCCGAGAAAACCGGGCGCGGGCATCTCAAAAATCTTCCAGGTCTGCATGATGGGGAAAATGTAATGCCATTTGGCAGCCGCCCAAAAGTTCCAGAACTCCCACAGCCAGCCGCAGACCCAGCCGGCGAGGAAGAAGCCGTAGAATCTGCGCCGAAAACCTTCGGCGAAATCGCCGAGGAAGGAAGGGAGGTCAAGGCGGCGATTGATGGGATCAAGAAGGAGTAGGAACCCAATCCAAACCAGCGCAAAAAGATAATTGGCAATGCGGCGCGGGAGCACGAGAGGAACCAGGAGGCATGCGGCGCCGATGAGCATCAGGAAATTTTCGGCGGCGCGCGAAATTTTCCAGGGCTCGGCGGGCAAGGGCGGGAGCAGCGCCTGGACGAGGTCAGCGGTTTCGAAAATGGCGGGAGTGATTGTGGCGAACGACCAAGCGTAACCCAGGAGTTTGAGCGGCCAATCGAGCGGGAGGCCGGAGTAGGTCCAATTCTGCAGGCGGAAATTGTAGGCTTCGAAAATGAGCCAGAGCGGGATGGAGAGCGCGGCCATGCGCGCGAGGGTGATGGGAGCGTCGTTGAGGCGCGAGCGGTTGGTGAGCGCGAGGACGGCCGCGTCTGCGACGAGGATGTAGGCGCTCCAAGCGATGGGAGTGAAGAATGTGGAGACGGGCTCGATGTGGCGGAACATCAACCACTGGGCGACGCCGATAACCATGATGCCGAGGAAACCGTGGAGCGGGAAAGCGCGGCGGCGGCGAATGCGGAAATAACCGAGGACGAGAGCCGCGACGGTGGCGATGGTGATCGCGATGCCGAGGGCAGTGCTATGGGGAATCATGCGCGCGGGTGCGTCCTCATATGCGGTTCGTGGTTCCGTTTGCTGCCGAGCTTCGCGGGGTATGGTAGCGCAGTTCGCGGCGGAATTAGGATGAGCGCGGAGGCTTTCTTGCTATGCTCTGCGTGAATTTTGGGGCGCGAATGCGGTGAGCGAAACGGAAAAACTCGAGCGCGGGCTGGGGCTGGCCGAAGCGACGTCACTGAACATGACGTTCATGGTGGGGATTGGGCCGTTCATCGTGATTCCGTTTGTGGTGCAGGCGATGCACGGGCCGCAGTGTTTGCTGGCGTGGGTGGTGGGCGCACTGCTGGCGCTTTTCGACGGATGCGTGTGGGCGGAACTGGGCGCGGCGATGCCGGAGGCGGGCGGTAGCTACGTTTTTTTGCGGCAGGCTTACGGGCCGGGGAGGTGGGGACGGCTGATGTCGTTCCTATTCATCTGGCAGACACTTTTTCAAGGGCCGCTGAGTATTGCTTCGGGCGCGCTGGGATTTGCGGGGTACTCGACTTATTTTACGCGGGGGACGCGAGTGAGCGCGTGGTTCGGCGGACATGCGGAGCAGGCGATTGCGGGCGCGATTGTGATTGTTGTGGTTGTGCTGCTCTACCGGCGGATCCGAACGGTGGGGAAAATTTCTGTGGTGCTGTGTGCGATTGTGGTGGGGACGATTCTGTGGCTGATTTACGGCGGAGCGACACATTTTCATGCGGGCCAGGTGTTCGTTTATCCGGCGGGGGCGTGGAATTGGTCGTGGATTTTCATGGCGGGGCTGGGGCACGCGACGGTGCAGAGCGTGTATTCGTATCTGGGCTACTACAACGTGTGCAACCTGGGCGGCGAAATGAAGAATCCGCAGCGAAATATTCCGCGCGCGATATTTATTTCGATTATCGGGATTGCCGCGCTTTATTTTGCGATGCAGACGCTGATTCTGGGCGTGGTACCGTGGCAGGAAGCTGAAAAAACGAAGGCGGTGGTGAGTCTTTTCGTGGAGCGGACGTTTGGCGAGCACTGGGCGGCGTTTGCCACGGGGCTGATTCTGGTGAGTGCGTTCGGCTCGATATTTGCGGCCACGCTGGGGTATTCGCGCGTGGCGTATGCGGCTGCACTGGACGGAAATTTCTTCTCCGCGTTTGCGCGCGTGCACGCGACGAAGCGGTTTCCGCATATTTCGCTGCTGGCGCTGGGAGCGACGGCGTTTGTCTTTTGCATATGGCTGAGCCTGATTGACGTGATTCGCGCCATCCTGGCGATGCGTTGCCTCATCCAATTTGTCGGCCAGGCGGTGGGGTTGATGATTTTGCGGCGGCGCTGGGGGCGGGAGCGGATGCCGTTTCGCATGTGGCTCTACCCGCTGCCTGTCTGGATCGCGATTCTCGGGTGGCTGGGAATTTTTGTTTCGACGGGACGCAAGCCGATGCTGGCCTCGCTGGCAGCGATGGCTGCGGGTATTCTGGTGTATCTGGCGCGGGCGCGATATCTGGGGCAGTGGCCGTTTGGCGAGCCCGGGGAGAATGCGGTTCAGGAGGGTGTCCGGTGAATGGCTTTGTGAAACGATGGACTGCGGGTTTGCGCGTGACCCTGTTGGCGGGATTAGCGGGCGCGATTCTGGCGGCGCCGAATGCGCCGGCGCAATCGCTGCCGGACACGGTTGAATCCATCCAGAAGGCGCGCGTTACTACACGCATACTTTTCATCACGGCGCATCCGGATGACGAATGGGCAAACCTGCTGGCGTATCTTTCGCACGGTCTTGATGCGGACGTCGCGAGCCTTTCGATCACGCGCGGCCAGGGCGGGCAGAACGCGATTGGGCCCGAACAGGATGGGCAATTGGGAATCGTCCGCACCGAGGAATTGCTTGCGGCGGGGCAGCATTACGGCGTGCGGCAATTTTTCACGCGCGCGGTGGACACGGGGTTTTCGAAAAGCGCCGACCAGACGATGAAAATCTGGGGCGACCTGCCACTGGAGGATATGGTCCGGGTGATCCGCACGTTCCGGCCGCAGGTGGTGATCAATGGGTGGGGCGGCGTCCATGGCGGACACGGGCAACATCAGGCTAGCGGAATCCTGACGCCGCAGGCGGTGGCGGCAGCGGCCGATCCGAATAAATTTCCCGAGCAAATTCAACAGGGACTGCAGCCATGGAAGGTGACGCTCGAATTGCGAGGCGCGAGAGACGAATCGGCCGACGGAGATCTATTGCCCACGAACGACGTCTCGACGCTGTGGGGCAAGAGCTACACGGAAATGGGAATGGAAGGGCACGCGCAACACAGGTCTCAGGGAACGCCGGCGTTTTTCGGCAACCCCTTTTTCCGGCGGCCGATTTCTTTGATGGGCGAAGATGAAAAGGGTGAGACGGGAAAGTTTGACGCGAAGCTGCTGGACGAGAATATTACTTTGCTGGCGGAGCGGTTTCCGAGTTTGCGGGCAATCATGGCGCCGGCGCTTGCGTCGGCGGATCAATCGCTTGCCGCGGCCCAAAAATTCGCGCTGGTGCCGGATCGGAGTGCGGCGGCAAAATCCCTGGCTGAGGCGGGAAAGGTGATTGCCGCGCTGCGCGCGCAGCTCAACCGGCAGAGCGGCGGCGATGCGTCGGCCGCGCTCTACGAAATTGACCAACTCCGCGACCGCATCGATCACGCGCTGGCCGAGGACATCGCGCTCTCCGTGGAAGTGCAGGCGGACAAGCATGAACTGGTTGCGGGGGAAGATTTTGGAGTGGACGTTGACTCGTACGACAAACCGGCCATTCAAACGAAATGGACGGTGGATCAATCGAGCCTGACAATTCCGGCGGGGTGGACCGCAACACTCGATTATTCGAAGGCGGACAGCAACAAGTACCATTTCAAAATCGCGATACCTGCAGATGCGCAGCCGCCGAGTTCGCCCGCAGACGCAATTCTTCCCTTTCCGCCAGCTCTGGTGAGGGTGGCAATCCGATTTTCCGTGGAAGGCTACGATTTCACGATGGAAAAGCCCGCGCAATTCATGACCGCTTCCACGATTGGTATTCAGACATACGCGCTGGAATTGGTTCCCGCTGTGACGTTGACGGTTGACCCGCAGCAGGTGATGGTTCAGGCGAAACGCGCGGCTGCTCCCGTGAAATTGCTCGCGCGCGTGCGTTACCACGGGACAAAGGCGGCGAAGGTTTCCGTGGGGATCGACGCGCCGAAGGGATGGGCCGCGCAGGCCATTGCGCCGCTTGAATTTTCCGCCGCGGGAGATCAATTGATTCGCTTCGTGGTCACGCCGCCGGCGGAGGTTGCCCCGGGGGCATATCCGTTGCACCCCTACGCGCGGTTGGGAGAGCAGGCTTACCGCACGTCGCTCGAACCGATTCCCACGCTGCCCACGCGCGATTGGAGCGAGCCGGACGATGCGACGGTACACGTGCTCGATCTGGTGGTTCCCGGGGGGCTGCACATTGGTTACATCGCTGCGGACAATGATCCGCTGCCGGAAATTCTTCGCCAGTTGGGGATTCGCGTGGATTTGCTCGATGAAGTGACGCTCGCGTTTGGCGACTTGAGCCGATACGACGCGATCACGGTCGGCATTCGCGCGTACGAACTGCGTCCTGACGTGATGCGATCAAACGCGAGACTGCTTGACTACGTGAAGCGCGGCGGCACGCTGCTGGTGCAATACCAGCGAGATTTCGCGTGGGGGAAACTGCTTCCTGCTCCTTTCCCCGCGAAGATGGCGGATCAGGCCCAGCGCGTGACCGACGCCAAATCGCCGGTTCGGTTTCTAGCGCCGCAAAATCCGCTGCTGAATACGCCGAACAAAATTACGATGGCCGATTTCAACGGCTGGGTGCAGGAGCGCGGAATTTATTTCTGGGGCACATTCGATTCGCGCTACGAGGCCGTGCTGGGGCTGAAAGATCCAGGCGAGGCGGAAGCCAATGGCGGGCTGGTTTACGCGCGCGACGGAAAGGGTGTGTACATTTACACGGGGCTTTCGTTTTTCCGGGAGCTTCCTGCCGGAGTGCCGGGCGCTTACCGGCTGTTTGTAAATCTGCTGAGCCAGACGATGCACGCCGCGAATCACAACTGACGTTTGATCCACTGACAATTGATTCGCCGCACAGAAGTTACCTCTGCGTCTTTGCGACACACAGGGCACAAGCACGCGAATGCAGCTTTTGGCTTCGTGCTATGCTGCGGACGAAACAGGAGGAAATCAGGAATGAAGCAGGGTCATGCGGGATTCGTTGCCGCTCGTTGCTGCTCCGCGGCGTTGTCGATCGTGATATTTTCCACCGCGCTTCTGACTGCGGGTGCGTGCGGCGCGCAAAACAACAAAAAGAAGAAAACCGATAAGACCGATGCGGCGGCGACACCCCCACCGATACCCGTGACGAACCAGATCGAACACAACATTGGAGAAATGCTGGCCGCCTTCCAGGTGGGTGACGCCGACACGATGCACAAGTACTACTCGAATGGCGCGACGTTCGTCCGCAGCGGCGCGTACGAGCCGCCCATCGTTGGGTTCGCGAACTACGCCGCGGAATACAAGCGAGACATGGCCGGATTTCAGGGGATTCAAATCATCCGCAGGAACACGCTGATTTTCACGCAATCGGATGTGGCCTGGGCCACGTACCAGTGGGAATTCGCCTCGACAGTCAATGGCAGGGATCTCTCAGGGGAAGGCCAGACGACGCTGGTGTTCGAGAAGGTGGGCGACCAGTGGCTGATCGTTCACAACCATACTTCGCAGGTTTCTGCGGCGGCGCCTGCTGCCACACAAGCACCCAGCGGATCAAAAGGGCCGGGTCTTTAGACGGCTGCGATCAGCGCGGTGGCTTGCGCGAAACCAGAACGCCGCGTGAAGAATCGCGAGCGGTCAGAAATTCTTAAACCCCTGCCAGAGCCAGATACCGGCAATCACCAGAAGCAGCGTGCTGGAAAGCACGACAAGTGACATGATGGGCTTGCTGAGCTTTTCGATGCGCGCCACAATCGCGCGCTGCTCGCGGGCCATCGATTCCTGCGCCGCGTCCAGGAAGATCTGGTCTTCCTCCCGGTTCGTCAGCGTGCTGCGGTAGATCCACACGATAATCAGAGCCACCGTGACGATACTCCACGCCACGATCAGCACGAACATGGTGCTGTCCATCCCCTCCATAGTTACCTCCTGCCTGGAGGTCGCGAAGGCACTTCCTCAGAAAAACCGGCCCTTACGGGACCTCTAAGGCCTGATTTGGCGGGATTATAGCACTACTGGGAGGAAGTAGGGGTGTCAGGCGGGCAGAAGCTCATCGGGGAACTGAATGCCCCAGAAATTGCGGCCGGGATAGAGGATTTCGACGCCCAGCTCAAACAGGCCATCGGCCTTCGGATCGCTGACGCGGATGACACGGAATTCGCGCGTCTCCTGCGACATGCTGTTGAGCACTTCGATGCGGGAACCAAGAGCGGGGCGGAACGGGACGCGAATCAGAGCGCCCGTGCGGCTGATCGCCGTGGTCTCTGCGGGAGCCTGGAAGGGCTTGCCCTGGCCCTCGTTGCTGAAAATTTTTACGGGGATGCGGATCAGGACGCGGCTTGCGCGCCGCCTTTCCAGCATTGCTCGCACACTTGCCATCAGCCTGCCCTCCCGTGGCCCTGCGTTCCCCGAATGTTACTGTAAGCGGGGTGTGCAGGCCGGTCAAGAATTCACCGCCGCGGGTGTGCTTCGTTGACAAACCAGGGATGGAGCGGCAATATGGCTGAGGCTTGTTTTTGCCTGCTCGCATTGCCCAAGTGGCGGAATTGGCAGACGCGCTAGCTTCAGGAGCTAGTTCTCGCAAGGGAGTGGAGGTTCGAGTCCTCTCTTGGGCACCATTCTATTGGCTAGGGTTTGGCCATCGCCGGCTCGACCCCGATTGACTCCTCTTCACACGCATTCCATTTTTCGTGCTAGTTTGTGGGGCCGAAGGATGTCCCGTGGGAGGATGGATGCGCGCGCTTCGCTTTCTACTGCCGCTGCTTCTCTTCTTTATGCTTGTTCCGATTTCGATTGCGCAACTCACCGAGGGTGAGCGCGCCGCGATCTCCATCGAACACGGATTCGAAATAACTCCAAACATCACGTATTTTGAAGGCAACAATTACGAAGCGAAGCTGGATGTGTATCGTCCGCGCGGTGCGAAATCACCGACGCCCGTGGTGCTGCTGATTCACGGCGGGGGCTGGGTGGCCGGCGAAAAGGAACACAACGCGCTGGAAGGGCTGCCGTACATGGAGATGGGCTTCGCGGTGGTGAACGTGGAGTACCGGCTAGCGAAGGTTTCGCTTGCGCCCGCCGCGGTGGAGGATTGCCTTTGCGCCCTGCGGTGGATCGGAAGAAACGCGAAAGAATACAATCTGGATTTGACCAAGATCATCACGAGCGGCGGCTCGTCGGGCGGGCATCTTGCGCTTACCACGGGAATGATTCCCGCGTCCGCTGGACTCGATGCTGAGTGCTCGTTTCGCGGGGAATGGTCGGCGGGAAGCACGAAGGAAGAGCTTCCTAAAGTGGCGGCTATCATCAACTGGTACGGCATCACGGACGTCGCCGATATGTTGCAGGGACCGAATTCGCGGACGTATGCGATTTCCTGGTTTGGGAGCCTGCCCGACCGCGAGGAAATCGCCCGCCGGGTATCACCACTGACGTATGTGCGGCCGGGACTGCCCCCCATCATCACGATTCACGGAGACGCGGACCCGGTGGTGCCCTATTCCAATGCAGTTCGATTGCACGAAGCTCTCGATAAGGCGGGAGTGCGCAATCAACTGGTGACTATTCCCGGGGGCGGCCATGGCGGGTTCGGTGATGAGCAACAAATTAAAGCGTTCGAGGCCATCAAGGTATTTCTCGCAGGCGCGGGGATTACTCCCGTTGCCAAGTAGACCCACCTGCTTCGCGAAGGGGCGCCGCAAGGCCCGCCTGACATGAGAAGCCACAAGCGCGGCATTTCCTTGGGTCATGCCCGTCTATCCCCTGGAAGCCGAGGTTGCGATGGCCGGTGAGAGGGGTTCGGCGGAAAAAATTCTACGTATCGGAAATTTTCGTTGGGTGATTTGCGCATTGCTGTTCTTCGGCGTGACGAAGAACTACATGGACCGCAACGTCCTGAGCGTGCTGAAAGTCACGCTGCAACATCAATTTGGCTGGAACGAGATTGATTACGGGAACCTGGTGGTTGCGTTCCAGGCTGCGTACGGATTGGGAATGCTGGCGGTCGGACGATTGATTGACAGAGTCGGGACCCGGCTGGGCTACGCGCTGGCGATGATTTTCTGGAGCGTGGCCTCCATGGCAACCGCGCTGGGAAATACGTACCTCAGCTTTGCGATCTCGCGTTGCGCCCTGGGCTTCGGCGAAGCGGCCGTGTTTCCGGCGAGCATCAAGGCAGTGGCGGAATGGTTTCCGAAGAAAGAACGCGCACTCGCAACGGGAATTTTCAATTCGGGGACGAACATCGGGGCAATCCTCACGCCTTTGATTGTCCCGTTGATCGTGGTGCGGTGGGGCTGGCGGGGAGCATTTGTAGGGATTGGCGCGCTTGGTTTTGTGTGGCTGGCATTCTGGTGGAGGATTTACCGCAAGCCGGAGGACGAACCGCGCGTCACACCGGCGGAACTGGCCTACATTCGCAGCGATCCCGTGGAACCGTCGGGAAGAATCAAATGGCTCACGTTGCTTCGGCTTCGGCAGACCTGGGCTTTCCTTCTGGGAAAATTCCTGGTCGATCCCATCTGGTGGTTCTATCTTTTCTGGGTGCCGGGATTTCTGCAAAGCCAACACGGGGTAGCGTTGACCGGAATTGGAGTTCCGGTGATGGTCATCTATCTGATTTCGGACGCTGGCAGCGTGACAGGAGGCTGGGTTTCGTCTGCGCTGATCAAACGGGGCAGGAGTATCAACGCGGGCAGAAAGATTGCGATGCTGATTTGTGCGATCGGCGTGACGCCAGTTGTGTTTGCTTATCGCGTGGAGAGCACGTGGGCCGCAGTCCTGCTGATTGGGTTTGCGGCTGCCTGCCACCAGGGCTTTTCAGCGAATCTGCTCACTTTGTCCTCGGATATGTTTCCGGCGCGAGCCGTGGGCTCGGTTGTGGGAATCGGCGGGATGGCGGGCGCGTTGGGCGGGCTATTCATCGCCACGCTGGTAGGGCATGTGCTTCAATGGACGGGAAGCTACAGGATTCCTTTTGTGATTGCAGGGTCCGCGTATCTGCTGGCGCTGGCGGTGATTCAAGTTCTTGCGCCGCGGCTGGAGGCGGCGAGGATTCCATCGGAAGCGCAATCGTGAGAGTGGAAATGCTTTTCGCGACAAGCAAAATATAGCGGAAGTTGGCGATTGCGTTTGTAATTTGTAAGAGGTCGAGGTGAACGCATGGGGCTGAAGATCAAACCGAAGGCGGAGTGCCGCTGGGATTTGGTGAGTCTGGGCGAAGTGATGGTGAGGTTCGATCCGGGCGAAGGGCGCCTATCGACGGCGCGATCGTTCAATGTTTACGAAGGAGGGGGGGAATACAACGTCGCGCGAGGACTGAAGCGCTGCTTTGGAATGGAGACTGCAATCGTTACTGCCTTTGCCGATGATCCGGTGGGGCGGCTGCTACAGGATTTGATTTATCAGGGCGGTGTGGATCAATCGCTGGTGCGCTGGGTGGAGCACGACGGCGTGGGTCGCGCGGCACGCAACGGCTTGAATTTTACCGAGCGCGGATTTGGAGTGCGCGCGGCGCTGGGGAGTTACGACCGCGGGCACACCGCGGTTTCGCAGCTGAAGCCGGGCGAGATCGACTGGGATGAAGTTTTCGGCAAGCAGGGCGCGCGATGGTTCCATACCGGCGGAATCTTCTGTGCGCTTTCTTCCAGCACTCCGCTAGTCGCACGGGAGGCGATGGAAGCGGCGCGGCGGCACGGAACGATCATTTCCTATGATTTGAATTATCGCCCGTCGCTGTGGAAAGCACTCGGCGGCAAGAAGGAGGCGCAGCTCGTGAATCGGACGATCGCCCCTTTCGTGGACGTGATGCTGGGCAATGAGGAGGATTTTTCCGCGGCGCTGGGATTCGACGTGCCGGGAGCGGACGAACATCTGACGACATTTGAAGTGGAAGGGTTCAAACAAATGATTCTGAAGGCGGTGAAGGAGTTTCCCTTCCAGGTGGTGGCCACGACGCTGCGGAAAGCGAAGACAGCCACGCGCAACGACTGGGGCGCGATCTGCTATTGCGAGGGGAAATTTTATCAGGCGAAGGAGCGCGAGAATCTGGAAATTCTCGATCGCGTTGGAGGAGGCGATTCGTTTGCTTCAGGCCTGATTTACGGATTTCTGGCGGGGAAAGATCCGCAATGGGCGGTGGAATGCGGCGCGGCGCACGGCGCGCTGGCGATGACGACGCCCGGAGAAACGTCCATGGCGAGGCTCGAAGAGGTACTGCAAGTGATGAAGGGAGTCGGCGCACGAATCGCGCGCTGATTTCGAAGCGCAAATCTCAAGGTGGCCGGAATGAACAAGGATCAAGTTCGCGAGCGCATTGCAGAGATTGGAATCATTCCGATAGTCCGCGCCTCGTCGCAACGGGATGCGCGAATCGCTGCAGACGCCGTCTGCGAGGGCGGGATCCCTATCGTGGAAATCACAATGACGGTTCCGGGCGCGATCGAAGTGATTCGCGAGCTCGTCGCGAGCGTGGGCTCGGAGATTCTTGTGGGCGCTGGGACAGTCCTGAATCCGGAGGCGGCGCGGCGCTGCCTGGATGCGGGAGCGCAGTTCCTGGTTACGCCCGGGCTCAACGTGCACACGGTTGAGTTTGCAGTGCGCGAAAAAATACTGATCGCTCCCGGCGCGCTGACGCCTACGGAAGTGATTGCCGCGTGGGAGGCGGGCGCAGACTTCGTCAAGGTTTTCCCGTGCGGCAATGTGGGCGGCGCTAAGTACATCAAGGCTCTGAAGGCTCCGCTTCCGCAGATTCCGCTGATTCCCACCGGTGGCGTGAATCTGAGCACGGCTGCGGAATTTATCGAAGCGGGCGCGGCGGCGCTGGGAGTGGGCGGCGAACTGGTGCAGGCGGAGGCGCTGAAGTCGAGCAAGCCGGAAATGATCGTGGAAATGGCGCGGAAACTTTTCGCTATTGTAAAGCACACGCGGGCGCAGATGGCTGCAGCGCACGTCTCTGCCTCTCCCATCTCCGGCAAGAGCGGCCAATGAATTAGAGTCAGGCGGAGATTATTTGCTTGCGAAGCAGATCCTCGGCGTAAAGCGCGCCTTCCGGTGTGTCCTGGTGCTTGAAGTATACAAACGCGTCGCCACGGCCTGAAAATTCCGCAACCCTTGCGGCAATCTTTTTGCGCGCCTGCGGTGAATACTTTTCTTTGCGCAACCGCAGGTAGAAGAAATCGGCAGTCTGAATATTCGGAGTTAAAAGCTTATCGCTCTCCGCAAGGCACAACGCGACATTTACTTTACGCAGGGCCGCGAATACATCGTCAACAAACCAGGAAGGGTGGCGAAATTCGAACGCCGCGCGCACGGAGCCTGGGAGCTTCGCGAGAAAATCCTCCAGGCGCTTCAGATCGCATTTAAAATTTGGCGGCAATTGAAACAGTGCAGGTCCTAGTTTGTTCGCTTTCGCAAACGGCTGCAGGGACGCGACGAATTTCTTCATGGCTGCGCTCGTTCCACGCAGACGCTTAAAATGGGTGATTTCCTGATGCGCTTTCACGGCGAATTTGAAATCATCCGGAGTCGCTTCGATCCAGCCATTCGCCATTTTCCTGCTGAGGTGACTGGTGAAAGTGTAATTCACCTCGACCGAGTTCAAACGGGTGGCATAGTAATTCAGGAACCCGGCTGAGCCGAGTTTCGGCGGGTAGAAGCCGCCCTTCCAGCTCGAATATGCCCATCCAGACGTGCCTGCGTAGATTCGGCGCATAGGTTGAAGATTGTAGCCGGAGAGCCGGCCGCAAGGCATATTCCTGTTTTGGAAATTCTGTGCGACGGCGCGACTCAAGATAGCCACGGGCGCGGCCGATTTGGTATTCTTTGCTGCTTGAGGCGGCCGGTGTGCCGCGCTTGAGCTGACTTCAAAACTGAGGACTTATGAAAACGATCCCACGATGGACGCCTTCCGTGCTGATTATTCTCGCGAGCGCTCTGCTGCTGGGCTCCCACATTTTTTCACGGGCAAACGCCGCGGCGGCCGAGCCGCAGAAGAATGCGGCACCGGCGCAACAAAGCTCCGTTGAGCGGGGGAAGTACCTTGTCGAAAATGTGGCGATGTGCGTCGAATGCCATACGCCGCGCGACGACAACGGCCAGGTAGACAACTCGCGCATGCTGCAGGGCGCCTCCAACTGGCTGATGCCGGTGCACCCGACCACGAACTGGGCTTCGCGCGCGCCCGCGCTGGCGGGCTTTCCGGGGATCACCGACGAGCAGGGCGAGGACATACTGGAGCGGGGCCGCGGTCCGAACGGTCTGGCGATTCAGCCGCCGATGCACATCTACCACATGAACCACGCGGACGCGACGGCGATCATCGCGTACTTGAAGTCACTTCCAAGCGCTTACCCACGAGAATAAAAAATCGAGACTGAAGGAATTTTCACGGGCCTAAGAATCCTGCCCGCGTATAAGCCGAATTGTGTCCGCAATGGAGGAATTCGCGCGCGCACCAGAAGAAGAGCCGGGCCCGCTTGCACGGGTTTCTTCCGCGTCGGCCGCGCCTTCGCCGGGAGCGAGGAAGAGGTTCGTTTCCACGCCATGCTGCTTTGTATAGAGGTCGTAATAGCGGCCGCCAGCGGCGTAGAGCGATTGGTGCGTGCCGCGTTCGATGATTTTTCCCGCTTCGACGACGAGGATTTGATCGGCGCGGCGGACCGTGGACAGGCGGTGCGCGATCACGAAGGTGGTACGCCCGCGCATGAGATAGCGCAGCCCTTCCTGGATTAGTGCTTCGGATTCGGAATCGAGGCTGGATGTAGCCTCGTCGAGGATCAGGATGCGCGGGTCCGCGAGAATCGCGCGAGCAATCGAGACACGCTGCTTCTGCCCTCCGGAAAGTTTCACGCCGCGCTCGCCGACGATCGTGTCGTATTTGTTCTCGAAGCCCTCGGCGAACTCGTCCACGCGCGCAACGCGGCACGCTGCGAGAATTTCTTCTTCGCTTGCCTGGGGGCGGGCAAACGCGACGTTTTCGCGGATCGTGCCGTCGAATAAAAATGTTTCCTGGAGCACCACGCCGAGTTGCGTGCGATAGGAATCAAGCCGGACGGTCGAGAGATCGACGCCGTCTACAAGAACGCGGCCCGAAGTGGGCACATAGAACGCGGCAATCAAGCCGATGATCGTGGATTTGCCGGCGCCCGAGGGACCGACGAGCGCCGTGACGGTGCCGGGATCAGATTGAAAGCTTACATCGTAGAGAACCGGTTTGTTCACGTCGTAGGCAAAGCCGACATCCTCGAAAGCGACGCGGCCTTCGATGCGATCCAGCTTTACCGTCCGACCGGAAGTTTCGTCCTCCATTTTTTCATTCAGGACTTCGCGTGTGCGCTCGAGGCCGGCGAGCGCCTCGGTGATCTGCGGGCCGATGCCGACAATCTGCACAACGGGCGCGGTGAGCAACCCCAGAAAGGCAACGTAGGAAAAAAAGCCACCCGGAGTCATCGCGCCGGAAAGAATCTGGTGCGCGCCGATATACATGATGACCGCGCTGACGACGCCCATCAACGCCGTGGCGGAAAAGCTCATCATGGACGTGGCGGTGAGAGTCTGGATGATGTTGTCGAGCAGGCGCTGGACTCCGCCTGCAAAAACCTGTTCTTCGCGCTCTTCTGCGTGATAGCCCTTGACGACGCGAACGCCGCCGAGCGTTTCCGTGAGTCGCCCGGTGACTTCCGCGTTGATCTTGGGTCGAGAACGGTAAATGGGACGAATGATTTTGAACGCCTGGCTCATGCCGAAGCCGAAGATAGCGATGCCGATGGAGGCAGCGGCGGTCATGGTCACGCTGGTGCGCAGGAGATAAGTAAGGGCGAACAGCGCGGTGAGGATGCCGCCGATAAAATCCACCAGGCCCGTGCCGACGAGATTGCGGATTCCTTCGACGTCACTCATGATGCGCGAGACGAGGACCCCGGTTTTGTTTGCATCGTAGAAAGAGACGGGAAGGCGCCCGATGTGCGCCTGCACCTGGCGGCGCAGATCGGCAATCATTTTGTGCGAGGACTTTGAGAGCAGTTGCGTCAGCGAATAGGAGGTTAGCCCCTGAACCAGCGTAGCGCCAAGCACAGCCAGAACGAGCGGCAGGAGGACGTTAACCTGACGTTTGAGGATGACGTTGTCCAAAAGATATTTTGTGGAGCCGGGCAGGACCAATCCAGAGAGACGGTTGACGACCATGAGGGCAAAGCCAGCGGCCAGGATTCCACGGCGCGGTTTGAGGAGCGCGATGACGTCTGGGAGAAGCTTCCAGTCGAATTTGGATTTCGCGGGGTTTGCGCCGCCGGCGGAGGTCTTGGAGCCGGAGCGAGCGAGTTTGTTCTCGTCCGAGCCGCGCCACGGTCTGGAGTTGCTGGAAATTTTCAAGCTCCTTCTACGAGAACCAAAGGTTAATTTCTAATCCAACCGGATTGCGGGTGGGAATCCCATTGTAACAGGCTGCGAAGAAGCCGGTTAATATCGGAGTCTCCGAAGGGCCGGGTGGATTCAAGAGTTTGAAGTCATATTCCAGTTTATAGTCAGCGCGTGGATGCGACGATGGATGTATCTTGGCTGCGGAGGTGCGCATGAATTGGTGGGCGCGGGGCGGGGCTTTGATAATTTT
>Ga0308309_10000476_pt1 | contig 25687 bp, 39 predicted proteins | sample HubBroMetageWFT5_FD_192491 | JGI IMG/M metagenome (GOLD analysis project Ga0308309, IMG submission 192491) | Warmed and freeze-thawed soil microbial communities from the Hubbard Brook experimental Forest, New Hampshire - Hubbard Brook CCASE Soil... | ecosystem: Environmental > Terrestrial >...
GTCCACTGATGAAAGCTCAAACTCCCCGCCGCCGCGGAGAACTAATCGAACTACTCTTTCTCCAGAAAGCCACCAGCCTAGGCTTCCAGGTCTCAAAGCCAGTCTGCGACGAGTCCTACGACTTCATCCTCGACGCCGGCCGCCGTCTCTGGCGCGTGCAAGTCAAATCCACCGACCGCCTCCGCAAAGGCGGATACCTGATCGGCGCCTGTCACTTCAACACTCACAACACCAAGCAAGCCTACACCGCCGATGAAATCGACATCCTCGCCGCCTACATAGTCCCTGCCCAAGCCTGGTACATCATTCCCATAGAAACGTTCACCCCACAAAAATGGCTCTCCTTCTACCCCCAAAACAAACACAGCCAAGGCCGCTTCGAACCCTACCGCGAAGCCTGGTCACTCCTGCAATAGATACTCACCTCGGGACAACCGCCCAAGCCTGCCCTGAGCGAAGTCGAAGAGCCTGCCCTGAGCGAAGTCGAAGGGGGGCAGTCCACCGCAATCCTTCTTTCACTGAGCCGGTGGCTTCTTGTGAGCGGGAGCCGCCGTCGGCTCTTGCGGAAGCGGTTGGCAGGACTTTGGATGAAAGAAAAGCGTGGGGTCCTGCGGGCCTAGAACGACATTCTTGTAACGAATTATCGGGCCATGGCCACTGGGAAGTACAAATTCAATCTTGATGGGAAAACCTTGCAGATCTTCCGCTTCCCAAAATCTCATCTTCTGTGGGTTGGCAAGCATCGGCGACGAGACCGTAATATCTTCAATCTGGCAGGAGTGGCCATCCACCGTCTCTTTCCCCGCGGTGGCGCGCGTCACCGTGACCTCCGCCTTGCCGGCGAGGTGAAATGGGATGGCACGAATATAGGGATGCTCGTCGTGGATGCAGCCAGCCTCTAAGATCCCATAGGTTTCGCCGCTGTTCAGGTCGGTGATGAAGTAGCCGCGTCCCCCGGGCTCCTCCATTCTTATCCGCTTGCCCAAACGGTAGATGTGGCCCTGCGAGGTGCCTTCACCAGGCTCCGCCCTGCTGCCGATCATGACGGCGGAAAAATCTGGGAATGAATCGAGCGGATATGTGGTTGCCGAGGCCGCAGTCGCGGTCTGCCCACGCTCCGGGGCAGAAACTTGCCCCGCCGAATCCGCCGGCTTTGGTATTTGCGCGAGCATGGGCATCGCCATGCAGCTAAACAACACCATCAAATTCGTCCATCGAACCATTTCATTGGGCTTTGAAAAAGGCCGCGATCATGAGCGCGGCCTTTCGTAAGATAAACGAAAAACTAGCGGAGGTTTAGATCGAAAGAATCGGCCGAATTCTCGTTGTTGTTCCCCAACTCCTTGGTCGTGAAACCGAAATTCTGCAGCGCCGCTGTGCCGCCGAAGTTGGTATAGAGGGCCCAGCCGGACACGCCATCCTGTATTTCCTGTGCGGTGGACGGTCTTAACTTGCTTATATAGAACTCCGCGCAGCCGCATGCACCCATATAACCCGCTTGCTGATCGTAGGTGTTGTCGGCAAAGGTCGCGACCGTTCCCGTGACGGGCAGACCCGAGGTGGCCGGAATCTTCGTCACTATGCCGGCCATCACGCCGTTGAGTCCGGGTTCATTGAAGCAGGTCTGAGACCCAGACTGCGATATGAAATGAACCCCCGTTACGACAAGGTTTTGTTCAACCGTGATTTGCTCGTAGTCGCAATATTGGGTTTGTTTATCGTGGCTCAGAAACCCCAGTTTGACGGTCTGCCCCAAGGCAGCGCCACAGCTGAGAAGCAGAAGAACGATGATCCTAAGGCCTTTCGGTTTCATGGTCTTTCCTCCCGCAGTAGCAAACCACTTGTCACACCCTGAGATGTCACGGAAATGTAAACTAAAAGTCAACATTTTGAATCTAATGACTGCGCTGATTCAAACCCCGACTGGGTAACCCCATTTCTCGCCGCTTTTGCGAGACACGGGAGCCAACACTGTTGGCAGCCAGTCCAGAGAGCAACCACCCCTCCCACTTGTCATTCCGAGAAGCGAAGCGACGAGGAATCTGCTGTCTCTCGCGGTCTGCTCAACTCGTGTAGGGCGGGCACTCGTGTCCGCCGCCTCTGCGATTGATGTTGGTCTGGATGTCGCCACCACCCAACCGACGGGTGCCCCACGTCTCGCTGCTTTTGCGAGACGTGGGATTCCACACCGCCGACACCAAGGGATTTGCCAGAAACCAGAAACGAGAAACCTGACGCCAAGAAGCACCGTATCAGGGCACGGCTTCAGCCGTGCCGCAAAACTAAGGCGGGAACCCATCCGCCATCCACTTGGCGAACAGTTCAATCTGAGATTGCGGCCAAGGACCTTCTCCTCTTGGTGGTGGGGGCGGCATTACGGCGCCGCCGATTCCACGAATACGATCGTAGATGGCGGCAGCGTGCTTTTTAACGTCATCGTAACTTCCCAGGTTGAAGGCTTTGCTCATGCCTTGAATGTCTCGTTCCGTAAACAGCGGGCGAATATCCATTTGAAAGCTCGTCGTTTTCGTCATTGCGCCTCACAGGTATTGGACTATGCGGATGTCAGCGGCTGGCTCGCCCCTTACACGCAAGAGTATAACGCCGGCGAAGCCTAGCCTCTCTGTACAAATGTAGGCGCGGGCATCCTCGCCCGTGCGGGGTCAGCCAGAAAGCACCGTATCAGGGCACGGCTTCAGCCGTGCCGATCGCTTAACCCTTGTCATCCTGAGCGCAGCATCTCGATTCGCCCCGCGAATCGAGATGCGGAGTCGAAGAGCCTGCCCTGAGCGAAGCCGAAGGGACCCCTACACTCCCACACCTCTGCATAACCGCCGCAAGGCATTCTCCCCGTGCACGTGTGGGGGCGGACACTGTTGTCCGCCGCCGTTGCGGTTGATGTTGGTCCGGATGTCGCCACCACCCACCGACGGGTGCCCCACGTCTCGCTGCTTTTGCGAGACGTGGGATTCCACACTACCGACACCAAGTGGTTTGCCGGAAATCAGAAACCAGAAACTAGAAACCGGACGCTGAGAAGCACCGTATCAGGGCACGGCTTCAGCCGTGCCGTAAGACTCCCCACTCTGATCAAGGCTCCGGCAAGAGCTCCCACACTACCTCGGATTACCCTCGGCTAGGACTGCATCGCGTGCGTCATTCAGCGCTCTTCGCATGACGGAAGGCAAGTCTGCGGACAGCGAGGCCGGCGGAACATAAACCTGCAACTCTTGCATCCCTAGTACCCGACGTGATGCAAGCGCCCCAAATCTAAGTCTGTAGACAAGACCCGGGCCAGCCGTCAATGACGTTACTGAACTGTAGCAAAAAGACTTGTGGGTGGTTGTACCACTAATGGATCTAACACAAAGCTCTCGGTCTGATCTGGTGAGACCGTTACCGCATACGCCAGTGTCTGATCTTCCTCCCTAGTGATCTCGAGTCTATGTGGTCCAGCGATCAGGTTCGGAATGGAAATCCTGCCATTGGGTTGAAGTACACCAAAATCAACGCCATCTACAGAAACTTTTCCGCCTAGCTCATGAGTTGCATCGATAACGAGCGTCCCCACCGGTATTTTGCCGCTCGTATCTACAGGCGACTGAGACCCAAAAACAGCCAATGCCGCTCTTCCGCCCTGCACACGTACCTCTTTGGACTCAACCAAAGAAGTACCTGCGAATTCTCTGAACTCCAATCGGTGAGGACCTATTGCTTGGTTCTGGAAAGTTAGGGTTCCGCCTCTACGGATAGTGCCCACATCACGGCCATCGATAAACAGGTTTCCATTTTCCGTCGATGAGACGACGAGAATACCCGTCAGGCTGATTCGCGAAACTGGCGAATCGTCAGCTCCTTTCGGAAGAGGGCTTGCACCCAGTAACTCAGCCTCGTCCGTACTCAGCTTCGACTCCACTGCGTTGGCGTTGAGGAAAACAAAAGTCCCTTTGTAGTGTCCTTTGCCAAGTTCCCAGATACTTGGCGTGGTTTCTGCGCCGGTCATCGCTCTGAAGCCAGCGACCTCCGTTTGGATGCTGGCATAAAGCTCAGCTACTGTCACAAGAGGTCGGGGTCTGATGTCCGCAGACCTGAACGCGCTCAGGAGCGCCGCAGTAAAGACACCATTACCGAGATGCTCCCGATCTGCAAGCTCGTAGGTAGCCTCATTTGCTCTTGCAGCGGTTAGGAAAGTTCGGCTTCCGTTGCCGCTCAGCGTCTCCATCAGCTTGTCCGTCGGGACAGATTTCTCATTCGCAGGAAGACCCGAAGCGCAACTATCTAGAATGAATAGCATGTGCTTAAATCTGAGCTCCTGAGTCCATCCAATAAGCGTGCTGACCGACAGAACACTTGGTCCATAGAATTTTCCCTTTTCGTCGGCTCCGAATAATAGATATCCGACATCGCCGCGACTGTCCGCGCCATGCCCAGAATAGTAAAAAAGTAGCCTGTCATCGCTACTCGACGCAGGATCAATCTTGCCCTTTACATACCTTTCAATTAAGTCACGGTTCACAACATCATCCTGTGCGATATAAACCTCATCGAAAGCCATGTCCCTCAGCAATAAATCGCGCATCTCCTTGATGTCGTTGGGAACGGACTTATCCAACTGTTGTTCCTTCGGGAGGTTGTGGTACTTACTCACTCCGACCAAGAAGGCGATACTCCTCCCAAACGGTCGCGTCTTCTTCAAGAGCACTACTTGGCAGATTTCCTGTAACTTCTGCCAAAAGTATGAACCGCCGCTTGGCTGCGCCAAGTACCAGTGCTCGACACCATCCTGAAATGTTTCGTTTTTAATCTCAGGACGCTGCGTTTGTGAATAGCACTGCGAAACGAGAGCGATGACAGTTGCTGCGACGAGCAATGCTTTCCATCGGTTCAATGACGAATGCGGCACAACTGGGATGGTTCGAAATTGTTCTCTCTTCATCAACACGATTAGCAGATAATAGCGCAAGGTATTGTGAGAAGGAAGCAATTTGCGAGATAATCCCAGGGACAAAGTCAACGGCATACTGATTGATCGCATTCGCAACATCGTGACTCGACTATGACGGTCTATTTATCCGCCCGGAGGACATTGTGACGCGAGACGTAAGAAACTCCGCCATTCTCGGTGGCCTTGGGGCCATAGCACCGGACATTATCCTCCTGTATTCGAAGAGGTGGACGATGCCCAGTCTGACTTTTGATCCGTATCTATATGCCGCCGCAACTATTCTATACATTGGCCTAGGCGGGCTTGTTGCTGCGATCTATCCATATCGTCGCCCGCCACACGCGTGGAAGGCGTTCTCGCTCGGGGTTGCATTGCCTACTGTGATTTCCGCTTTAGCCAGTATTAGCCGCGCACAGGTTTTAGTCGCTAAGGGGTATGTTCCGGGATCCTTTCGAGATTTGCTCGCATGGTTCTGAGTTCGTTCTGGGGAAATGTGGGGACAGGAAATGTGGACAAATCCGGGGACAGACGGAACGTTCCCCATCTATTGACTAGCTGCGGCCCCGCAGAAACTTTCGCGCGTAAAGCTCTTGGTCGGCAGATTCGGCAATTGCTCGGATCCCGAGGCCAGCGATTTGAGCATCGCGTGGAACTCGTCCACCGACAGGTTCCCGTCAAGCACAGAGCGAGCGGCCAGAGCCTCTTGCAAGAGCCGCTCCGCCACCTTGGCCAGAGGAATACCTTGGGTACGAGCTTCGGCTGCCAGTTTCGCTTCTATATCCGCAGTGACTTCGACCTCAATCGTCATTTCGACCTGCCCTCTGCCATAGCTTACCTGTGTTCCGAGGCCAACGCCATATCTAAAGGGAGTGGGCCGTTTGTCGGGGCTTATTTAAGAAGCAACGTTACTTCCGTAAGAACGGATTACTCTCCCGCTCCTCGCCAATAGTCGTCAACGGGCCGTGGCCGGGAACTACGACGGTTTCATCCGGCAGCGCCAGCACCTTCTCATGTAACGACGAGATGATTTTCGCCATCGATCCACCGGGCAAATCGGTGCGGCCAATGCTGCCGGCAAACAGAGTGTCGCCGGCAATCAGCTTTTTCTCTGCTGCAAAATACAGACAGACGCTGCCCTCGGTGTGGCCGGGAGTGTGAATCACATCGGCTACCAGCGACCCAGCTTTCACCGTGTCCGCCGCGCCGATGCTCTGGTCAATCTCCACCTTGCCCGGAGGTGCCATCCGGCACCAAGCCGCTTGCACGTCAAGCATGCTGAGCAGATCCTGATCATTCTGATTGAGCAGAATGGGCGCGCCCGTGGCCCCCCGCAGCTTGGTGGCTCCGCCCACATGATCGATGTGGGCGTGCGTGATGACGATCTGTTTTACGATGAGCTTATGCTTGCGGAGGATGGCGATGACGTTGTCGATCTCGTCCCCAGGATCGATGACCATCGCCTCGTGCGTCGTCTCATCACCAATGACGGAGCAGTTGCACTGAAGTGGCCCGACAGGAAGGATTTCGTGGATCATAAGAAGGCACTCAGCCGTCAGCATTCAGCCCAGAAATGTCCGACAGATCCACTGAGAATAGCGACCTACGCAAGGGCTGAATGCTGAGTGCTGAGTGCTGAATGCTGATGGCTATTTCTTAGGCGGCGCTGGCACTGCCGGCTGCGATGTCGTCTGCGCCGGAATACCCTGCAGCACCGATTTCGAAACGTTGGCCCGCCGCGATGCGTACACCGAAAGCGTCACCGAGGTCACCATAAAGATAATCGCCGACCAGGTGGTTGCCCGCGACAAAGCCGTAGCCGCACCTCGCGGCCCAAACGCCGTCTGGCTGCCCATACCACCAAACGCCGCAGTAATGTCGCCGCTCTTACCACTCTGCAAGAGCACAACAATGATAAGAAACAGGCAAACAATAATATGAACGATCGTGATTAAGATAATCATGGCTAATTTCCAGTAATACCCTCAGTTACCATGCTATGGGCACAGCCAATTAGCGTCAAGCCCACAACTAGATTGTCATCCTGAGCGAGCGTTCTTTGCTCGGCGAAGGACCTGGGCGAGCTGCGCGAACGGGTCGCGTCTTTTGCGACCCGATAAATCGCGCGTTTAGCTCGCTTCAATATCGAAGATCCTGGCCTCACGCCACCCGCGCATCCTCAGCCACGCCGGAAATAACTTGCAGCACTTTATCCCCCGACGCTGCAACTTCCTTGCGCACCGCCCGGCTCATGATGATGCACCCGCGCGAAGCCATCCCGGGATCGACCACCGAATCTCCATGCATCAGAAACGCCGAGCGTCCGAACATCTCATTCGCAGGATCAGGCGTCAATGGCAACACGAACGGCCCATGGGTGAGCGTGTCATGCGGAGTTCCGATAATATATTTCCCTACCGGAATCGGACCGACCTCTTCAACTCTTGCCAGCTCCGGATTGTTCTTGCCGGCCTCAAAACCAGAATATCCGACAGCGAGATGCAATCCGTCCCGCAACAATTCGCCGGTCTTCTGTACATAGGTCCACACGTGACCCTCCCCGGTGGCCCCCAAGAACAATTTTCCAAACAATTGAATGGTGCGGAAGGGGGGATTTGAACCCCCATGCCTCACGGCGCCACCCCCTCAAGGTGGTGTGTCTGCCAATTCCACCACTTCCGCACGAAGTGAAAAAACCGCTTAAGTGACAAAACTGCCTGGAGCGACAAAGCTGCCTGGCGCGACAAAGCTGCTTGGAGCGACAAAGCTGCTTGGAGCGAAAAAACCGCTTGGAGCGGAAACGCTGCTCGAAGCAAACAACGCTGCCGGGAGCGCGAAGCGAACCTACTGCTTGAAGCGAAAAACTACTTCTTTCGCATCGATCAACGACTTCGGTTCCCGTGAAAACCCAATGATTATAACAAGGCTTAAGCGGCGGCGGAAGCCGCCGCTTCCGGCGGCCTCCGCGGGTGGATTCCACCGGCGCAGTGGGCGTGGCCACCGTGGCTGCTTGAACGTCAGTATTTGACTATGGCGGCAAAGGATTTGGGGTCGAGGCTAGCTCCGCCCACCAGGGCTCCGTCGATTTCTGGTTCGGACATCAGAGCTTTGGCGTTTTCGGGTTTGACGGAGCCTCCGTAGAGGATGCGAAGTTGGCTGGCGAATTCGTGACCGAAAGTTTCAGCGGCTTCGTTGCGGATCACGGCGTGAGCGTCGGAAGCGATTTGCGGTGTGGCGGTCTTGCCGGTTCCGATGGCCCAGACGGGTTCGTAGGCAACGACCAGTTTGTCGGCTTTCTTAGTCGAGACTTTGTGAAAGGCGCGAGTGCATTGACGGCGAAGAACATCTTCGGTGAGATTGGCTTCGCGTTCTTCGAGAACTTCTCCGACACAGACGATGGGCGTGAAGCCGGCTTCAAGGGCGCTCTTCAGGCGCATGTTGACGGTGTCGTCGGTTTCGCCGAAGTATTGGCGGCGCTCGGAATGTCCAATGATGGCGTGAGTGACGCCGATGGCTTGCAAGACGAGCGGCGAAGTTTCACCGGTGAATGCGCCTTCGTCGGCCCAGTGAACGTTTTGGGATCCGATGGCGACGTTGGAACCTTTGGCCGATTCGATGGCGGCGTGCAGATCGACGAAGGAAGGACAGACGACGATTTGGTCGCGGTCGTGATTGGCGACCAGGGGGAGAAAGGCGTGGAAGAAGTCGCGAGTCTGGTCGGGAGTTTTGTACATCTTCCAGTTGCCGGCGATTAGTTTTATGCGGGGCATGGGTCGGTCCTTTGAAAAACTTCTTTACCACAGAGGGCACAGAGGACACAGGGTAAACCTTTTTAGTCATCATCTCCTGGAAAGACCCTTTTACTCGCGTCCTTCTTCTATTTTGCATGGAAAACCGGAATTGTGCAGCTTCTGGGCGGCGTTTTCGTAGGCACGGAGGGTGGCGGCGTCGAAGAGGACGAAACGAATGGCCTTCAGATGGATGGTTGCGACCAGGAATTCGGCTGCGGTAGAGACAGCGATTTGGGCGGCTTCGGCGATGGGGTATCCGTAGGCTCCGGTTGAAATGGCTGGGAAGGAAAGCGATTGGAGGGCGTGGTCGTCGGCGAGGAGGATGGATTCGCGATAGCTGCTGGCCAGAGTTTCGGGTTCGCCGCTTTTGCCGTTGCGGTAGATGGGGCCGACGGTGTGGATGATGAACTTTGCAGGGAGGCGTCCGCTGTTGGTGATGACGGCTTTGCCGGGAGCGAGATGGCCGATTTGTGCGACGATGGTTTTACATTCGGCGAGGATGGATGGGCCGCCGGCGCGGTGAATGGCGCCGTCCACGCCTCCGCCGCCGAGGAGAGAGGAGTTAGCGGCGTTGACGATGGCGTCGGTAGTTTCTTTGGTGATGTCTGCGGGGCCGTGGAAGGAGATGGTTTTGTTGGGAGTGATTAGGAGGCGCATGGGGGTGTGCGAGAAGTTTAAATGATGGGAGCGGTACGCGGCGCCCACTCATTCGCAAAGAACGCGAATGAATGGGGCACCCTCTATAACCGTGTCGGCGTTGTCAAGAGACACGTGGACCGGCGAAAGGTTTGGACTTTCCCTTTCGTGGAAGGTTTTGGTGTTGCTCTTGGTGTTGCTTTTTGCTCATGCGACCACGGCCCGCTTTCAGAATCCTGCGGTGGAAGTTTGGTTCCACCAACCATCTATCCGGTCACTGACTTCCGACCATGATTCGTTGTTCAGACTCCCCGGCTTTTCGGGGAGGCAAGACGCCCAATCAGGCCAACGATGTCTTACTGGCCCATCAGGGTGCCCCTCGGGCTGCCTTGCATGCGAACCATCTTCTGCTTGCGTACCACCGATGCCCGGATCTGCGCCGCATCCCCGATCCAGAGCTCCTGCCCCAACTCAGCCAGCATCCGCTCGAACCAGCGGGTGTGCCCGCTCGCACCGGACCCAACAGCGCTGCATAAAACGCCAGCGCCTCTCCGCTCTGGTGCTCTAACCGGCGCTCGATTAACTCGCCGGTCTCCTGATCCAGCATCGCAACCTGCTGGTAGCGCGTATGCAAATCACAACCTACAATCTTCATGTGCTCGGCTCCTTTCCTCCGAGCCCTGGTTGCTTGAGCGCACCAAGTTTACTCGGCGGCTGGGAGCCGACACGGTTATCTAATCAGGCGCGTCCGATGCGATGGCGGGATTGGAGTAGTTGCGCCTTATTGGCGCGTGGGTCGAGTTAGTGGTTCGTTCGGCACGGCTGAAGCCGTGTCCCGATACGAACCGGGTGTACGCTGCGGACTTAGCGGATCGGTGAACGTCGACAGCAGATTCCTCACCGCTGAAGCGGATTCGGAATGACAAGGGGAGGGGGCGTTTATTGAGGCGCAGAGAAGGTCAAAGGCGGCGGACAGGAGTGTCCGCCCCACACGGGCGCGGGGAGAATGCCTTGCGGCGGTGGTGCAGAGGTGTGGGAGTGTTGGGATCCTTCGGCTTCGCTCAGGGCAGGCTCTTCGACTTCGCATCCCGATTCGCGGGGCGAATCGGGATGCTGCGCTCAGGATGACAAGAGTTGCCTGGGTGTCCGGCGGGAGGGCGGGAGTTGGGGTGGTTGCGCCTTATTGGCGCGTGGGTCGAGTTAGTGGTTCGTTCGGCACGGCTGAAGCCGTGCCCCGATACGAACCGGGTGTACGCTGCGGACTTAGCGTCGACAGCAGATTCCTCACCGCTGAAGCGGATTCGGAATGACAAGGGGGAGGGGGCGTTTATTGAGGCGCAGAGAAGGTCAAAGGCGGGAGACAAGAGTGTCCGCCCCACACGGGCGCGGGGAGAATGCCTTGCGGCGGTGGTGCAGAGGTGTGGGAGTGTTGGGATCCTTCGACTTCGCTCAGGATGACAAGAGTTGCCTGGGTGTCCGGCGGGAGGGCGGGAGTTGGGGTAGTTGCACCTTATTGGCGCGTGGGTCGAGTTAATGGTTCGTTCGGCACGGCTGAAGCCGTGCCCCGATACGAACCGGGTGTACGCTGCGGACTTAGCGGATCGGTGAACGTCGACAGCAGATTCCTCGCCGCTGAAGCGGATTCGGAATGACAAGGGGGAGGGGCGTTTATTGAGGCGCAGAGAAGGTCAAAGGCGGCGAGACGTGGGGCACCCGCACCCGGCACCCGGCTTGTCCTGCGTGAGTTGTTGGTGGCGCATGCACCCGCCCCTTGCACGGAACGCAAGGAGCGGGGCACCCGCCGCGAGAAGTGGGGCAACCATCATCACAAGTCCCCACCCAACCAAAACCGGGTTGGGTGGGCCGCCCGTTCGTGGTGAACCGAATCACGGAGTGATCTTGTAAATTACGCCGTCTCCGCTGCTGCCGCCGTTGAGGGTGGCGCCGTAGATGTTGCCCGAGCTGTCCTCGGCCAAGCCTCCGGCTGGATTGAATCCGTCGGATGCGCCGGTAAAGCTGTAGATCACCGAGTATTTGCCGCCGGCGGTTTCTCGAGCGACCACACCGCAACCAAAGGTGCAAGTTGAGTTCACGGTTCCGCCGTAGAAGGTTGTGGCGTATCCGTTGCCGGCAGCATCGAAGAGGCCGGCGGAAGGCTCTTCTCCATCGCCCGCCTGCTCGCCAAAAGTGTGTAAGACTCGCTCCGTACCTTGGCGTTCACCGAGAAGGCAACACCACAGCCGGCGGTCCCAAGGGCGCAAGTGGTGGTGTTACCCCCGAACTGAGTGGCTCCATAAAAGACGCCTTTTTTAGTCCGGAGCAGGCGCCACCGCGGAGAAGTACCCTTCGCACCTTCAGGAAATGTGTAAAGTGTCGTCAGGGTGCCGGAACTGTCCAGTTTGAACAGAGTTCCCCCACTGCCCGGCATATAGCTGCCGCCAGTCGCGCCGTAGATGTTGCCCGCCTCATCGTTGATTAAATCTTGAGGAAATGCACCGTCGGCCTGTCCGGTAAATCTGTGCAACACCGTCTCCACGCCAGCTAGCGTGACCTTAAAAAGAACGCCGCAGCCCAGGCTGCCATCGCAGCCGGAGACGCCGCCAAAGCTGGCGCTGCCATAAAGATTGCCCTTGATCATGACTAATCCAAGCTCAGCCTGGCCCTGATTCTGAGAACCGTCCGAGCCGCCCAGGAAAGCGTGCAATACCTGCAACGTTCCCGTCGTCGTCAGTTCGAAGACGGTCCCACAACTGCACGTGGGATCACCGCCCAAAGAAGTGATTCCGTAGAGGTTGCCTTTGTCATCGCGAATTAACCTGCCAATCGGAATTCCTCCGTCGGTTGAGCCGGTAAAGGTGTAGAGAACGGTCTCCTGCCCGGTGGAGTTCAGTTGGAAAATGATCCCCCGGTTGTGCGATCCTCCGAATTGGGTCGTGCCGTAGAAGTTGCCTGCGGAGTCGAGGATGAGACCTCCATTGGGAGCGTCGCCGTCCGTAAAATTGAAGGTGTAGAAGACGCTGAAAGTCTGGGCAGAAGCGGCGGTAACAAGCAATGTTAGTGCGAGTATGCTTAGGGCGAGTTTCACCTGGAATCTCCTTTTTGGCTCTACAAAAAACAGCATTGATTGTACATGCATCTCTCTTTTTTTCGGCACGCTTGGAGCCATGCTTTTCCACGGCGCTCCCTGACTTTGCTGGTGGGGCGTCTGGTGGGCGGACAGTTCCCGGCAAAATGCATAGGTCCCTTCGACAGGCTCAGGGCAGGCTCTTTGCTGCGCTCAGGATTACAAGAGTTGCATAGGCTTCTCACTTCTCGCCAAGGCGGCGAGACGTCAGCAGGCACCCAGCGGGACCCCACGTGTGCTGTGGTGGTGGACGAGTTGGCGGACAAGAGTGTCCGCCCCACATGAGTAAGGTGCGATGACGACAGCGCCCGCCTCTTACGCAAAGAGCGCGCAAGAAGCGGGCCACCCACGCGTGGTTTGGTTTGGGCCTTATACTTGGGGCCGAGATAGCTAGTGGTTGAGAGGTCGCCTTGGAATCCGGCGTTTACGAGAAACGCGTCCTTCCGCGCAAGGTCCGTCGGCTGGCGGTGGTCACGGGATGCGTTGTGGGAATTGCACTCCTGAGTTTTAAGTGGTTGGCCGTTGCAGGGATTTTCCTGATTGTGGGGGCGACGGTGCAACCGTGGATGCCGCGTGCGGGGAGATGGGTGCTCTCAGTGGTTGCTCCGTTGCTGGGGGTTTGGATTGTTCCGATGGGCGGTTTATTTCTGCTGGGAGCAGTTAAGGGAGAGACCTTAGGGCTCGACTTTTACAGTCGAGGCTTGGCGTTTGCGTGGATGCTGTCGCCGATACTTCTGATCTGGTGCAACGTAGCTCTGGTGGTTGAGGCAAGAAGAGAGAGGCGCGGTGGTTAAATAACTGGCTGACGAGAGTGTCCGCAGGTTGGGAGCACACTTCACACGTCTGGCAAAAAGCGGCGAGGTGGGGCACCGCTTTCCTAGAGCTGATCAGCGTCGTATCATTTAATGTTATGAGTTTCCCGGTAAAGATTTGCAGCGTGTGTGGGGAGGAGTTCGAGTTGAAGCCGGATAAACCGGGTTTCGCGAATCGCTGCCCGGAGTGCAGCGTCCCTGAAGCGGCTGTTCCCACGAATCAGCGGCGCATGGACGCCGACGAGCGCAAGAATATGAGTGAAGCGAATGCGGCTCGCAGGCAGGCGATGCGCGAGCTGCTGTACCGCAAAGATAGCTAGGGCTCGGTCAGGCTTTTTTCGGGCTGTCCTTTAGAAGGCCGAGGCGCACCAGGCTTTCGGCGGTGGCGACGATGGCGTCTTCGTTGGAACGTGGCGGCCAGGCGAGCAGGCGCCTGGCCTTTTCGTTGGTGGCGTTCTTTCTCTTGCCGAGGTCGGGCAAGATTTGCTTGATTGCGGGATCACGCAGGGCGGCGAGGCGCACCACCCAGTTGGGCAGTTGCCAGGTCGGCACTCTTTTGGCCGACGCGCTCATGCGGCGCTTGAGCACGTTGGCGATGTCGAGGATCGACATGAAATCGCCGGCTACGGCCAGGAAGCGTTCGCCCTTGGCGGCGGGATGAGTCATGGCGCGGATGTGCAAGTCGGCGACGTCGCGGACGTCGACGATGCCGAAATAAAGTTGCGGGCAGCCGGGCACGGCGCCGTCCATGAGGCGCTGCACCAAAAGGATTGAGGTCGAATAGTCCGGTCCTAAGACCGGGCCGAACACGCCCACGGGATTGACAACGGAGAGTTCGAGGCTGCCGCCTTCGCGGGCGATGAAATCCCAAGCGGCGCGTTCGGCTAAGGTCTTCGACTTCACGTAGGCGGTCAAGCCGGGGGCGTTGGGGTCGGTCCAATTGGTTTCGTTGAAGGGCGCCTTCTGCTGCTTCTGACCATAGCCGATGGCGGCGAACGAAGAGGTCAGTACTACGCGCTTGACGCCGGCGGCACGAGCGGCGCGGAGGACGCGGAGTGCGCCTTCGCGGGCGGGCACGATCAGTTCGTCCTCGTGCTTGGGGAGGTTCATGGGGAAAGGCGAGGCCACGTGCAGCACATATTCGCAGCCGGCGATGGCTTCGGACCAGCCCGCGTCATTTTCGAGATCGGCGGCGAAGAAGGACAGGCGATCGCCGGGATCGGCGCCGCCTTGTTTCAGCATGGCGCGGACATCGCCCTCGCGTTTCAGGCTCCGCACTGTGGTGCGCACCTGATGGCCCGCGGCCAGAAGTTGCAGGACGGAATGACTGCCGATGAAGCCGGAGCCGCCGGTAACGAGAATTGTGCTCATGGTTGAGTGCTTGTTTTGATTCTGGGCGTCGGCGGAAAGTTTCGTGGTTTTCCGGATCAAGAAAGTGGCGGGAAAGAGCGTCCGCTACACCAGGCTTTGTTAGAATTGGGGCGCTATGAGGACATTGGGGCGGATATTTGTCTTGTTGCTGGTAAGCGTTGCGGGGTTTGCGGGAAAGAATGACTACGCTGGACCGGAGTGCAACCTAAGCTTTGTGGTGATCAGAGACTACAGCGGCAAGCCGGTGCGGAATGCGAGCGTGGTGTTGCACCTGGTGAGCGAAAAAGGCAAACAGGACCGAGGCGGGATAGAGCTAAAGACCGACGCCGAAGGCAAAGCTAATTACGAGGGTGTCCCTTACGGCAAGCTGCGGGTGCAGGTGCTGATGACGGGGTTTCAGACTTACGGCGCGGATTACGATGTCAACCAGGTAAGTATGGAAATCACTATCCGGATGAAACGGCCGGGAGAACAGTTTTCGACTTACGGACCGAACGGGGAAGAGAAGAAATAGCGTCTTTGGTTGTTTAGACGGTAAGCCTGCGGAGTGACCAACGGCTAGCGACGAGCGACGGGGTATCTTATGGAATATCTGCTTAAGACTGAACCATCGGAATATGCCTTCGCTGATCTACAGCGGGACCAGACGACGGTCTGGGATGGGGTGGCGAACCCGGTGGCGTTGAAGAATCTGCGCGGGATGAAGGCGGGCGAGCGGTTGGTGATCTACGAGACGGGAGATCACAAGAGCGCGGTAGGGACGGCGATCGTGGTTTCGGTGGACGCGACGGATGCGAAGAATCCCCGGGTGAAGATAAAGTCCGGCAAGGCACTGGCCAAGCCGGTGACGCTCGGTGAAGTGAAGGCCAACAAGCTGTTCGCGGACTCACCTCTCGTGCGGCAGGGAAGACTGAGCGTGGTGCCGCTGAGCGGGGCGCAATATAAGTTCTTGACGGGGGAGTGAATAAATCCCCATCCTAACGTCGAAAAGCACGACGTTAGGATGGGCCACTGGCGTTCTACTATTTCTTGTCTTCTTTCTTCTCTTCGGTTTTCTCTGGGGCCTTCTCTGGCGGTTTGATCGACAACAGTTCGACTTCGAAAATCAGCGTTGCGTTGGGGGCGATGTCGGTGCCGGCACCGTGCGCTCCGTAGGCAAGATCTGCTGGAATGAAGAGTTGCCATTTGGATCCGACGGGCATGAGTTGCAGGGCCTCGGTCCAACCCTTGATGACTCCGGTGACGCCGAAGGTGGTGGGCTGGCCGCGTTTGTAAGAGCTGTCGAATTCGGTGCCGTTGATCAGAGTGCCGCGATAGTTTACGGAGACCGTGTCGGTTGCAGCCGGCTTGGGACCAGTACCGGCCTTGAGGATTTTGTATTGCAGGCCGCTGGGCAGGGTGACGACGCCGTCCTTGGCTTTGTTGGCGGCCAGGAAGGTCTCACCTTCGGTCTTGTTGGCAGCACCCAGTTGTTGCATCCGCTCCTGCTGCTGTTGGCGGTATTCGGCTTGCACCGCCATCATCACGGACTTCGCTTCGTCCTCGGTGATGAGGGTCTTGCCGCCAGCGATGGCGTCTCTTAGGCCGCGCGCGATGAGGTCCACGTTCACAGTAATGGCCTGTTTTTTCAGGTTTGTGCCGATATTCATTCCCAAGGCATAGCTGAACTTGTCTTTCTGGAGAGTGAGAGTAGGGGCGGTGTGGGTCTTGGCGGCTGGGGCCTGACTGGTCTTGCCCGCCGGAGTCTGACTGGTCTTGGCCGGGGGAGCGGCGGGCTGGGTTGCGGCAGGAGTCTGGGCGACCGCATCGCCCAGGAACATCAGGCCTGCGAGCATAAGTAGCGAGAGGGTTGAGGGTCTTGACATCTGGATATTGTTACATCGACTGGCCGGGACGGCAAATCGGGGGTGAAGGATTTACATGGATTTCGTGGGATCAAAGCAAGCGTAATCCCGTGCCCGATTCGGCAGGTTTTCGGTGATATTTGCTGATCTTTGTCGATCTTTACTGATCTGGGGCCGCTGGACGAAAGTAATTTGCCGGGAAGCGGGCGACTCGCTAGGGTCGTAATAGTTACCTCATTGGCTATGAGCACCCAACCCAGCGCTGTCCATCCGCGATTTACGCTTGCGATCACGGTGACGGTGCGCGAGGCGACGGGCGAAGCCACCCTGGCGCAACTGAAAAATATCAGCCTAAGTGGGTGTTATCTGGAAACTCCGCGGGAGATAAAAGAAGATACGCGAGTGCGGGTGGTATTGCAGGCTGCCAATCTTCAGGCCGAGGTTTGGGGAGTGGTGCGACGCCGCGATGGCGCCGGTGTAGGCGTGAGGTTCACCAACGGCGCCACGGTGGAAGATTGGAAGCGGTTGGAGTCGATGATTGACGACCTGCAGGCCTCGGTGCCGACAAGGGCGGCGGCAGCGTCACAAATCTAGCCACGCCAGCCGCAGACTTCGCTGATTTTCGCTGATTAACAGCAGCCTCAAGACCAAGCACAGCAGATTCCTCGTCGCTTCGCTTCTCGGAATGACAATTCAGGTGAGTTGTTTTAGTTCACGGCGGAGGATTTTGCCGGATGCGGTTTTTGGTATGGACCCTACGAAGCGGATGGATTGTGGCTGTTTGTAGTGGGTGAGGCGATCGGCGACGAATCCGCAGAGTTCTTCTTTCATGTTCTCTGAGGCGACGAAACTATCGCGCAGGACGACGAACGCAACCGGGATCTCACCTGCGGTTGGGTCGGGACATCCCACCACTCCACAATCGCGGACCGCGGGATGTTCGAGCAGCACAGCTTCGACTTCGGCGGGGGCGACGGGAAAGCCTTTGTACTTGATCATTTCCTTGCGGCGGTCGACGACACGAAAAAAGTCGTCAGCGTCGCGGGTGACCACGTCGCCAGACCAGAACCAGCCATCACGCAGAGCGGCGGCAGTTGCTTGCGGTTCTTTCCAGTATCCCAACATGAACTGCGGGCCGCGCATGACCAGCTCGCCGGGCTGGCCGATGGGAAGCTCGTTGCCAAGTTCGTCCATGACGCGGCACTCGGTTTGGACTAAGGGTTGGCCGATGGAGTCCGGGCGGTAGAGCTTGGGATCGAGATATCCGACGTGCGTGACCGGGGAAGCTTCGGTCATGCCGTATCCCTGGCAGACGAGAATTCCGGTGAGGGAGGTAAAACGGCGCGCCAGGTCAGGAGCCAGCGGAGCGGCGCCGGATTTGACCCAGCGCACATGATGGTTTTTGGGGAACTCGCCGGCTTCGGCGGACTGGCACATGGCGAGGAGCGCGGGCGGCACGGTAGGTATCATGGTGATATTTTCCTGCTCCAGTAACCAGGGTACCTGCTGCGGATGGAAACGCGGAACCAGCACCACAGTTGCGCCCAGCGCGAGGACCGGATTCAGGATCACGTTGAGGCCGTAGATGTGGAAGAGTGGCAGAAAGCAGAGCACGATGTCATTGGGACACAGATCGGTTGCATACGGAGCGATGAACTGGAAAACGTTGGCCACCAGATTGTGATGCGAGAGCATCACGCCTTTGGGCAAGCCGGTGGTGCCGCTGGAGTAGGGAAGCGCGGCCAGGGTTTGATCGGAGGGTTGTTCGGGCGCGGGGAAGTTGGCGGTGGCTGGTCGCAGGAGATTGGCAAAAGGCTCGGCTCCGGCGGCGGGCTGGCGCGTGGTGTACACACGGCGAAGGTTGCGAAGGCCGCCCAGGTTGATGCCATTCAAGCTGCATCCATCACTAATCAGAAATGCGGCGCCGGAGTTTTCAAGTTGATAACGGGCCTCGCGTTCGCGATAAGTCGGATTCAGCAACGTGGGTATGGCTCCGGCGAGCGTGGCGGCATGGTAGGCAGCGCAGAACTCCCAGGAGTTGGCGAGAAAGATGGCGACGACTTCGCCGGGTTTGAGGCCGGCGGAGATGAATCCGCGGGCCAACGTTTCAATCATCTCGCCGTATTCAGCGTAGGAGAGGCGACGATTGCAGGAAGTGTCGACGATGGCGGTCTTACCGGGAACGTGGCGGCAGCTTTCGAGGACGAGGTCGTGGACAAAGCGGCCGCGCGGGTCGGCGTAGAGCTGGGTGCGGAGCATGCGAGAGGAGATTGTAGCGGAAACTCAGCCGCAGGTTTGCGCAGATTTCGCTGATAAGAACCAACCCCAAGATCTTGGCCACGGATTTTCACGGATTAACACGGACAAAACCGAGATCTAGCTGGCTAGTTTGCGGAGGAATTCGTGTTCGTCCATGTGATATTTGAAGGCCTTGCGACCGTCGATGAAGACGACGGGGACTTCGTCGGTGAATTGGCGGCGGAGTTGGTCGTCGGAGTCGACGTCGATTTCCTGCAAATTGAAGCCGCCGCGACGATGGAGTTTGGTCAGAGTCTCCTTCACAACTTCGCACAGGTGGCAGCCTTTGCGGGAGTAAATCACGACATGACGGGGGGCTGGCATAAGGCGAGTTTAGCAGAGGCGTGAGGGATGAAAAAGCTTAACCACAGAGGACACAGAGGAACACGGAGAATGCGCAGGAAGTTCAAGGTACAATCCGATCATGCGAAGAGAGAAACCGCTTGACGGAAAAGTTGCATTGATCACAGGCGGCGCGAAGCGACTGGGACGGGCGTCTGCGTTAGCCTTGGCGCAGGCAGGCGTGGACGTAGCCATCACGTTCCGCGAGTCGGGGCGCGATGCGCAGCATACGGTGATCGACATCAGCAGTTTCGGAGTGCGAGCGGTGGCAGTGCGATGCGACGTCACTGACGAGAAGAGTGTAAAGGCGGCGATCAAAGAGACGAAAAGGGAACTGGGCGGGATCGACATTCTGGTAAATAACGCCGGGAATTACGAGACGGTGGAATTCGAGAAGCTGACGTTGAAGCAATGGGATGCGATTTTCGCGTCGAACACGCGTGGACCGTTCCTGGTCTCGCGGGAAGCGGTGAAGCTGTTGCGCGAGCGCCGGGGGAAGATCATCAATATGGGCTCGCTGGGCGGACTGCGGCCGTGGGCTACACAGGCGCATTACTGTTCGTCGAAGGCAGCGCTGCACATGCTGACGAAGGTGATGGCGAAGGCTTTGGCGCCAGAGATTGCGGTGAATTGTGTGGCGCCGGGGATGATTGATTTGGGGGAGAAAGCGGCAGCGGCGTTCATGCGACGGCAGGCCAAGCTGACTCCGATGCGACGGAATGGCACGGGTGAGGAGATTGCGGCGGCGGTGCTGTTCTTTGCCACCGCACCGCATTTCGTTACTGGCCAGATTATGGCTGTGGACGGCGGGTTGGGGTTGTAATTTGGCAGTTCGTGAAGTTTCCTGTTATCTTGCCAGCTTCATGAAAAATCTTCTGGTTGCGGTGGTGCTGATGCTGGGTTCGCTGAGCTGGGCGCAGGCGCGTCCGGAAGAAGGCGGGAACGAGTTTCAGGTATGGACGGGCGGAGGACACTCGGTCCCGGGAGGCACGGCCGATACCGGAGTGTGGAACGTGGGTGTGAGATATGGATGGATCCTGACGCAGCCGCATGGGCCGGGATTCTTAAAAGGGCGATTCGAGTATGTGCTGGATGCCACTCCGGTGTTTGTGGTGTTTCAGAAATCAGACACGGCGTATGGCGGCGGATTCAGTCCGCTGGGATTGAAATGGGACTTTGCCACGCGGGGAACGGTTGCGCCGTATCTCGAGTTGAATGGGGGGACACTGTTTACCAATAAGGACGTTCCCGCGGGCAGCAACGATGTGAATTTTACCTCGGCTGCGGCGTTCGGGGTGCATGTATTCAGGAAATATGCGTGGAGCGTCGAAGCGCGCTATTTGCACATTTCGAATGCTGGGTTGGCGACACCGAATCGTGGGATCAATACGGTGCAGGTTAGGCTGGGGATTGGGAAGTTCTGGCACCGGTAGCACAAAACCCTTAACCACAGGGGGCACAGAGGTTCACGGAGAGTATTGCGATCCAGGGCAGTCCGACGCCTCTGACAGTCAAGAGCTTTCACCGCTAAGGACGCAAAGTTGTCGCTGAGGTCGCCAAGAAAGTCTCCGTCGAGATTGGACCTCGTCATCCAAAGTTGCGGCGTAATGTCCCACCCAGCTATTCTTCTGGCTTATGTCAACACTCGTAGAATGTGTTCCCAACTTTTCTGAGGGCCGGGACAAGGCCAAAGTCGATGCCATTGTTGAGGCCATGAAGATGGATGGCGTGTACCTGCTGGATCGGGAGATGGATGGCGATCACAACCGTTGTGTGATCACGCTGGTGGGCGAGCGTGAGGCGATCCAGGAGGCTGCCATTCGCGGGGTGGGGAAAGCGGCGGAGCTGATTGATCTGACCGTGCATCAAGGGGCACATCCGAGGATGGGCGCGGCGGATGTGGTTCCGTTTATCCCGATTGAAGGTGTAACGGTTGAAGATTGCGTCGCCATGGCGAGGCACGTGGGCGCGGAGATTTGGAAGCGCCACAAGATTCCGGTGTACCTGTATGAGGCGGCGGCTACTACGCCGGAACGTACGAATCTGGAAAACATTCGGCGAGGGCAGTTTGAGGGCATCCGGGCGGAGATTGCCACCAATCCGGCTCGTAAGCCGGATTTTGGCGAGGCGCGGGTGCATCCGACAGCGGGGGCGACGGTGGTGGGGGCGCGGAAGTTTCTTATCGCTTACAACGTGTTTTTGAATACGCCGGATGTGGATATCGCCAAGAAGATCGCCAAGGCGGTGCGGGCCTCGAGTGGAGGATTTAAGTTTGTCAAGGGAGCTGGGTTTCTGGTGCGGGGTCTGGCACAGGTTTCGATGAATCTGACTGACTTTGAGCAAACGCCTGTGCATCGAGTGTTTGAGATGGTGAAGCGGGAGGCGGCGCGTTATGGAGTGACGCCGATCAGCAGCGAGATTGTGGGATTGATTCCGAAGAAGGCTTTGGAAGCGGCGGCGGAGTGGTTCTTGCAGGTGGAGAATTTTGATTCGTCCTTGATACTGGAAAACCGGCTGACGGCAGTGATGAGTGGGAAGATGGCGGTGGGCGGGTTGCGGGCGGGGGTTGAGCCGTTTGTGGAGCAGTTGGCTGCGCCCACGGCGACTCCGGGGGGCGGGAGTGCGGCGGCGGCGAGTGGAGCGATGGCGGCGGGATTGGCGACGATGGTGGCGTCGATGTCGCGGGGGAAGAAAGCGTATCTGCAACATGAGCGGGAGTTGAGCGGGGCGATTGCGCGGTTATCACAGTTGCGCGAGGAGTTGAAGGCGGGGATTGATGCAGATGCTGAATCTTTTAACGTGGTCATGAAGGTTTACAAGCAGGCGAAAGAGTCGACGGATGGGGACGAGGGGATTGAGGCTGCGCTGAAGCAGGCGACTAGTGTGCCGCTGGGCGTCGCGGAGAAGGCGAGGGAGGTGGCGGCGATCGCTGAGAAACTGGGGCCGATGACGAATCCCAATATGAAGTCTGATCTGATCACGGCGAAAGCTCTGGCGCAGGCGGCGATTCAGGGGGCGTTGGCGAATGTGGAAATTAATCTGGAGTCCATTAAGGATGCGGGGTTTGTGGCGGAAGTGCGTAGGCGTGCCGCAGATTTCCGCTGATTACAAGCAGGCCCTTTATCGCGGAGTTCGCAGAGGAAACCCCGGAGAACACAGAGAAAACCGTCAACCACAAAGGACACGAAGGCACACAAAGGAAGTCCTGGAAAGCGATCGCAGATCGGAGCTGCCCCCGTACCTCCGGCGGCACAGGCGATGTCCTTTGGTTTGGGGTCCGGCGTTCGGGCTGGCATACAATAAGGGGTAACGATGCAAGGTTACGGTTCAGGGCCGTTCTGCATCTAAGAACACAGATCCCAAAAGGTGTTTTATCTATGAAACCAGTAAGAGCTGCTCTGTGGGTATTCTTGTGCTGTCTTCCGGCCGCGTGGGGTGCAGGGATGCCGAGTTCGGCGCGCAATGCCATCCCTTCGACGGTGCAGCAGATCATTAGCGTGGATTACCGCACGCTGAAGAACTCCGATACTGCGATGGCGTTGAAAGCGCAGGTGCTGCCGCCCAGTCTGAAGGAGTTCGAAGACCGGCTGAAGAGCATTGGCATTGACCCTGAGAAAGATGCTGACCAGTTGACATTTGCTTCTTATCGAGGCGCCAAGAACGAAGTTCGAGTGGTGGGAGTGGCGCAAGGGTCGTTTTCCAGCAAGGTGGTTTTGAAGAAGATGCGGCTGAACAAGATAAAGCCGCTCAAGTACCGCGACAGCGATATTTATCCGATGTCGAATGGTATGGAGATGACGTTCCTGGATGACAACACTTTGTTGTTCGGCGATGGCGCAGCGCTCAAAGGGGCACTGGACACGCGCGACGGGTACACGACCGGTCTCGATTCCAATAGTCAGGTGGCGGATATGATTGGACCGGTGGAATCGGGCACGGTGTGGAGCGTGCTGGATCAGCAGGGAACGCAGAACATGCTGATTTCGGCGCTGGGCGATGCCGGCAAGCTGGCTGATTTCGACATGGTGAAGAAGCGGGTGCAGGGTTCGCGCTATACCATGAACTTCACCAACGGGGTTACGTTTGATCTGGACGTGGCCACTGGGGATTCGGTGACGGCGGGAACGTTGTCGTCGCTGGTGAAAGCGGGGGTTATTTATCGGAAGATGACGGCCTCGCCGGTGGAGAAAGTGGCTTTGCAGAATGTGGTGGTGAACTCCGACGGTTCGAACTTGCAGATGCATTTCAAGGCGGATGACAAGCAGTTTCAGTCGCTGCTGCATTCGGATTTGTTTGCTGCAGTATCGAAGTAAGCAAACGTCAAAAGCCTTACCGCAAAGAACGCAAAGAGATCGCGAAGGCCGCGAAGAAGACCTTGGCCCCGGTTGGCAAGCGGGTCGTGTAAAATCGGGGATGGACGTTATTTTTGGCTGCCGCGGACCAGCCTTTAGGATTATTCCCGAAATCTTCTTTATTTGAAGCCCAGGGCCGGGGCCAGCGGCGGCGTGGTCAGGAGACCGAGATGAAGATCGCGAAGACAGCAGATCGCAAGAAGATGATGGACACGACCAAAAGCACGGATTGTCCGAAGTGTGGCAAGCCGACCCGGATCGTGAAGCGGGTGAAAGATCGCGAACGGGGAGTTCCGGGCGGGGTGTTTATTTCGTGCTCAGGGTGCGAGTTTTACGAGAAGTTGTAATTAGATACCAGTTCGTCAAGCGCCGTGGCGGCGATACCGTCGCGGCATTTTTCTGGCCGGGGGGTGTGGGCGTTAACGTCCCTGGAAGTGATGGTTCGATCGCGGCCGAACCCCACTCATTCGCGATGCACGCGAATGAGTGGGGTCTTTGGCTACCGCGGCGGCAAGCCTGCGTTCAGGCCGAAGATCGTGCCATCGGCAAAATGGCCACTGGACGCCTTGCCGTACTGTGTAGTCGTTCCCCATAACGTCCCATCATTGAGCTGGATGAGGCTGTTTGGGTATGCGCCCACTGCGCCCACCGAGGAAAAGGGAGAAAGACGCTGCAAAAGGCTACCGTTTGAAGGCGAAATCGTGATGATGTCTCCGTAGCCGTTGCTGCCGTTAAAGTCTGTGATCCAGAGATTACCGTCGCTGGCGAACAGCATGGTTATGGGGAAGCCAGCCCCGTCCTGATTGGTGTAGAACGGGAAGAGTTGTGTCTGGGTGTTGCCGGGTTGGAACTCAAATAGTCCCGCGCCGGACATGCCGTAAATCTCGTAGACACCATAAAAGGCTCCCTGCGGACCGATCGTCAATAATTCTCCCTGCGGGATCAGGCCATTGACCTTGGGAAAATTCATTGGAATCGAATGTAACGTGCCCGTACTTTCCGTGTAGTGGAACAGCATCTGGCCCTGACTTCCAATCGCGAGCATCCCCCAGAAGGTGTGGTCCGCCGCGACGATCAAGCCGGATGGAATTCCCCCAGTGGTGTCATCGAAGTTGACGACGACTTCGTACTTTCCCGTGGATGGGGTGACCCGGAAGAGCGTCCCGCACGGGTATCCCTCGCACAGGTTGGGGCCGCCGCCGCTAGTGCCGTACACATTGCCATCCGTGCCCACTACCAAGACGCCGCCAAACGATCCGTCAGCACAGTTCGTCTCGGAGCAGTACTTGTGGATGACCTCAAACCCCGATCCCTCCCGGTTCACACGAAACAGAACCCCAAACCCGCAATAGCCGTTGCAACCGTTGATCCCACCGTAGGTAGTTTCGCCATAGAGCTTTCCATCCGGGCCTTCGGTGAGCATGGCTGGGAGGTTGCCGTTCGCGTAATCCTTATTCGGTCCCGGCAGGAAGGTGTGCAGTACCTTGAGCCCGGTGCGCGAAAGAGAAAATACCGTTCCCCCGTTGGGGGCTGAGTCTCCTTCCTCGGATACTTGGGCCGTACCGTAAAAGTTGCCGTCTGATCCACGGATGAGGGAATCGGGTCTACCGCCTTCGGGACAGGGTCCGCTCCGGAGTTGGCCTCCGTTGCAAAGGAAGGTATAAGCAGCGACCGGTTGATGTGCAGCTGCATAAGCGCAACCTGACAACAGCGCGACGAAAACCGCAAGCTGAGTGGTTCGTTTCATGGGCGTAAACCTCCTTGCGCTTTATATGGGCAGTCAAGAACCCAGTTGTCATGGAAATGTAAATAAAATGCAAAAGAATGCGGGCAGATAGGGCGCCGGTATCGTTCTTGGGCAGCTAGAAGTGGATGCCGCTACGCCTTTTTCGGTGTAACCTACCCCTGATGCCGGACTACATCGAATTCGCTCCGCCCCTGAGACTGGACGATTCGGTCGAGTGTTTCTGGGTCATGGGGCGCTCCGAGGATTCTGCGTTCGCGCATCGCGTGCTGCCCGACGGCTGCGCCGATATCATCTTCAGCCGCGATTCGGGAAAAGCATCGCTGATAGTCGTGGGCACAATGACCCGGTTCGCGGACTTTCAAATGCCGCGCGGGCAGTTGTCGGTGGGCATGCGGTTCCGGCCGGCGACGTAGGGGGAGAATTTTGGA
>Ga0308309_10000477_pt1 | contig 25687 bp, 32 predicted proteins | sample HubBroMetageWFT5_FD_192491 | JGI IMG/M metagenome (GOLD analysis project Ga0308309, IMG submission 192491) | Warmed and freeze-thawed soil microbial communities from the Hubbard Brook experimental Forest, New Hampshire - Hubbard Brook CCASE Soil... | ecosystem: Environmental > Terrestrial >...
TTGATGAGAAGCGTCTGAGTGGTGAGCCCGGTGGGTGTTGCGAAAGCCGTCGATGCGAACATCAGCACGGCGGCGAGAAGACAAACTGCTTTCTTGAGAAACGAAGGTTTCTGCTGCTTCGAAGTTATAAACATGGGTGAGTTCTCCTCCAAGCGAAAATATTTTCTAGCCGCGAGTGCCGGCTTTCATTGGAACTTTCCAGCGATAGAGCAAACGCAACAGAGTGGGAGACTGCGCGACGGCGCCGGCAACGATCGGCTCGCGGTTGTAATAGCCGTCGCTGATGAGCAGCCGCATGGCCTGGCGCAGAGCCGCCGGCGCAGCTTTGCCGTTGGCGCCATAACCTGCGATGAAGTGGATCTGCACCGCGTTCGGAACATAGAGCACAGGCGGCCAGGTCTGCCCTGGCAGCGGGAAGATACGCGGCGGCACGCTGTCAGAGTCATAAACGAAGTCGCCACTATCTGGTACTGGCCCCATGCACGTCCACGTGAGCATTCCATCGCTCGTGGGATTGCCCAGCACCGTGGCCCACGTGGGCTGGACTGATCCGGACATCGAAGTCGAGTCTTCATCGCCCTGGCTTACGGCCGTAAGCACCTGCAGGTTGCCGTTCGGATCCTCGATCTGATCGGAGATGTTGTACTCATGCAGCGGCTGCCAGGTGAACTGCGCCGGATAGAGCGCGTCGATGTTGCCGGTGACGCTGTCGCTGTAGGTGATCTTCGTGACCTGCTGCAGCGGCGACCGCAACAGCTTGATCATTTGTGAATAGTTCCACAGCGTGGTCGAGTACCGCGGCAGCGAGTAGTAGCTGGGCGGATAGGCCATTTGCGACATCATCGAGTCGACGAAATAGGGAAAGGAATCGAGCGACTGGCGATAGCCTTTGTTCACCATCGACCGGCCGGTGTAGCCTTCGACTTCCTCGCGCGCAGATTGAATCAGATCAGCGATAAAGGCATCGTCATTATTGACGCTGACCTTCAGAAAGTTCTTCACGTCGGCGAGCACAAGCGGCTCAGCAACGGGCGCGATTTCTTCGACGATGTATGCCATTTACTCGATGAACAACTAGCTTCTGCGGCCGCGGCCTTTGGCAGGAATCGATTGCGCCGGCGCGACGGCGGTTTCCGCGTGGCCCAGCATCGCGCTCTCCACTCGTTCGGCGGTGCCGATGTTAAGCATGGCGCGCGCGACATCAGGCACCATATCGATCACCTGGCCGGTGGCGCGCACGCGGATCCGGATCTCGCGCTGATACTCCTCGCGCTTCGTTTCGGTTGTCATCACAGTTCCTTTCGGATGAATAAGGGAGGCAGGTGCCGCGCGGCAAAAAACGCAGCACCTGCAAAAGCTCGGACAGTTTCTTCCGAGCCGATGCTCTCTTAGCTCAGCGTGGTGCCACCGCCATCCGAGTACCAGATACCGTTGAAAGCGGTCAGAACAATCCTGGCGCCCACGGTCCCTGGGAAGGTGGCGATGTGCTTATTGCCGTTGATCTTGTTGGCTGCGGTGGTGACGGTGTGCGCATGACCGGACAGATCGGTGACCTCGATCGTTAACCCGTCATTGCCGCCCTGTGAGGGATCCCCGGCGACGGGAGTCGCCAGAGTGCAGGCGTCAACGCCAGCGGTGTTGATGAGGCTTTTTCCGCTGATCGGCACCGCGCTCCCCACGGACGGGAGAGATGAGAGTGCTCCCCCTCCGCCCTGGATGACGTCGGTGGTGCCGGTGAGCACTTCGAATTGTGCTCGCAGATTCTCGGCCTGCGCCACGATCGTATCCTGATCGGGCGAGCTCGCTGGAATAAGCGGTTGAGGGTGAGCCACGGTGATCGTTGTGCCAAAGATCGCACCTGCGGCGAGAATGACGGCCAGCAACTTGATAATTGCGGAGCCGCCGAGTAAGAACGTTGCGAAGATCATGGGAATCTGTCTCCTGTTTTTGCTGAATTGTCTGAGGAGCCACGCGCGCCCGCGCTGCGATCGCGCGGGCGGCGATGGCTGTTTGTTCTTAGGCCGCGGCCTGCTGCAGGAAGCACACCGGATGCGTGCCGGCGTCGAGCAGATTGCCGTCGTAGCGGGCGAAGCCCAGATAGCCCACCTGGCCGTAATCTGCATAGCGCTCCTGCAGAGTGATCACGCCCAGCTCTTTCACGCGGCGGATGAGGTACTTCTTCATATCGCCAAAGAGCACCGTCTTCGCGTTGACCGCGATGGTGGGCATGTCATTGTTGATCCAGTACGGATAGTTGTTCAGGCGATCGGGCTCGCCGGCAACCATCGTCTGCTTCCACAGCGGGTGACCGTATTTGTCGAGCAGCCGCTTGACGGAACGCAGCGTCTGATCGTGGAACATGTAAGAGGCGCCGATGCGATACGCGGGGTCGACCGTGTGCTCGAGGTCGGTAAGATCTTGCGAGCCGATCGTGGTGCCGCCAGTTTCGGCGCCCCCCGTGTTCGCAGAGCTGCCGGCAGCCAACAGCCCAGTGCCGTAAGCCACGCCCGCGCTGGCCAGTTGCGCCGCGGTACAGTTCGCGACGACAGCGGTGAGTAGGCCGGTGGGTTCCCCCGGGTTGGCGCTGTTGCCGTTGCCCACGGTGAACTTGGTGTTGAGAATGCGGCCCAGGCGGGTAGCGAACTTCTTCCGGAGATACGGCGCGATCGCGAAGGCTGAATCCTGTAGCAGTTCCAGCGAGGCCTTCACCATCTTGGTCGAGAACTTCTCGGCGCCAAACAGGATCTGGCCGATGGTGACGTCCTGCTCGGAGACTTGCTGACCTTCACCGACGATCTGGCCGGTGTTGGTGGTGTCGTTGTCGGTCGGGTACGGCAGGGGCTGGCCGGTGGCGGTGTCCATGATCTCGCTGGACATCAGCATGGAGCCAAACCACTTCATGGCTTCCTCGACCTCGTAGACGAAGCCGCGGGGCACGAAGTAGCCACCCAGGGAGTTAGTGGCGATGCCCATGTCGCGTTTTTCGCGATCAGAGAGGGAGAACTTACCATCCCCGATGCCGAGCAGGCGGAACTCCTCGACCTGGCCCAGCATGATGGCGCGATCTTCCGCCGGGCACAGGCCGGCGTCGCCATGCAGCACGGCGATCGAGTGATTGCGGAAGGCCTGCCAGTAGCGTTCTTCCATGTCCTCGACCTGGCTACGGATTTCGGCGGAGACGTTTTCGAGCGCGTGATTGCGCACAACCATCTCGCCGCGGGCATCGCGCGTCACCGAGACGCCGTAACGCTTTAGCGAGCGGTTATAGGCAACGATTGCGGCGCGCTTGTCGCCGCTAGCTGCGCTGATCGGAGCTTCACGACGGCCGCTGGGATCCACCAGGTTGAGGCGTGTCTCGCGGTTCAGGTCGTTTTGAAGATTGTCGCGCTCGGCGATCAGAACATCGATCTCGTCGAGGATCTTATCCATTTTGGTTTTCGCTTCGCGCACCTCGGTTTCCTTTTTGGAGTCGCGGAGGATGACGCGCAGTGGCTGTAGATCGCCTTCATTGCGCTTGGCGATCTGTTCATTCAGTTCGCGGATTCGTTGCAGTGACATCGTGGTTTTCCTTGGCTTTTCGAATTCGCGCCCTTCGCGCGGCCGCCGGCCGCGTGATGCGCGTTTGCCCTCGTCCCGCGCCGTGGCTATCACGCCACAGCCGCATCCGGCGCGCGGGGAAAGAGCGGAAATGTTTGTGTGTTCTAACTGGCCGGTGTCGGCTCTGGCTGGGGCAATCCAAGACGGCGAACGCGAGCCTCGACGTCGGCCTGCATGCGAGCTCGATCGAAGTCGATCAGGTTATCGCTACTCGGAGTCGCGCTGCGTTTATCCATGCAGCGGCAATTCTCTTCGTCTCCGCAGTCGACCATGTTATCGACGCAGCCGTCGCAATCGTTATCGCGGGCGCAAGCCACGCACCGGCAATTGCACTCGGGCGCATCTTCTTTTTTCTTGGCGCGGGCGACGAGCTTGGAGCGGATCTCCGCCGGCAGGCCTTCTGCCCAGGCTGCCGATCGCAACTCGGCCGACAGCAGTGCCGGCGTGGAGCGCGCCCCCACACTGGTTCCTATATACGCTGGGAAAAGGACCGGACCCTGTTCGAACAGATCAAGGTCTTCGATTTCGCGGGTGTAAGTGGTGAAACCATCTTCCTCAGTTTCGGTCCAATTCTGTTTGCGGACGCTGAAGGCGAAACTACAGCCGGTCACGTCGCCGCGCTCGACGAAGCAGAGAACGTCCTGGGCGATGTGCGTGCGGCTATCGAGATCGGCCTCAAAGCGCAGGCCTTTCTTATCCTGCTCGAGCGTAAGCGTCTTGTTGGTCGTGCGGGCCAGTACGTTGTCAGGGTTGTGATTGAAGCAGCAGCGCACGTCCTGCTTCTCCTCGATCGCGCGGGAGAAGGCGCCCGGCTTGACGCGCTCGATCGCGCGGAAGGACTTCGATTCGTAGAGAACATAATCCTCGCCAAAAACAGCGGCGTAGCCTTCGAGCGCGGGCGTGGCCTTATCGCCTTCGCCCTTCTTTTTGGCGCGGACCTCGGCGCCTTTCACAAAACGGCGTTCGATCATGATGGGATCACCTCGGTTTGTTCTTTTGCTTTGCTGGTCGCGGCATTGCGATAGACCTCAACCGCGATAGCGCGGATGGCCCGGTGCAGCTCGCGGTCACAAATCTCCTGCGCGCGGCCATTGGCCGATCGCCAGGCCTCGTTGATGAAGCGGTGATGCATGGTGCGAAGGTACTCGGCGAGGAAACTGGAGCTTTCGAATCCGTCCGGATCCGTGTCGGCCTCAAACTGCTGTGTCGCGAGCTGCTCAAGCTCCTCGCCGATGCTCGTAAAAACTGGTAGAAAAGTGCGCTGAAATACCGGCAGATCGACCGCGGAACGTGCCGTGACGCGGCCAAAAGCGTCTCGGAACAACCGGGAATATACGCGTGCGATCCGCGCCACGAGGATCTCGCCGCGCTTGCCAGCCTTTTTCTTTTTATCTTTCGGACTTCCTGAAGGCGGCGCGACCTCGTCATCATCATCGGGCTGATCGACCGGCTCGTTCGAGGGCAGCGCCGGCGTCTCGAAGAGCTGCGCGGTTGGCGCCATGTTGATTTGCATCCAGGTGGAATCGGAGGGATCGCCTTCGAGCGGGTTCATGCGCAGCAGCTCGCGGGCATCGTTAGGCTCGAATACGCCCCATTGCACCATCGCCTGGATGAACTGGCGAAGATCGTTCGCCGCCGGCATGGTGAGCGGCCGCGTATCGAAGAAGACTCCGAACTTCTGGCCGGCGCTACGCCCCACAGTCGGGCGTGGAAATGCTTTGCGATCGATCTCCTGCTCCCATGCCTTGAGATCCGGAGAGAGCGAGAAGGTCACGAACTCCTGGCCGATCTGCTCTGTATTGGCGCGGCTGGTCTTTTCGGTGACGCCGGCCATGTGCGGCGGAACGTTAAACACTCGGCAGATCTCTACTACCTGGTGCTCACGCGTCTGAATCGCCTGCGCCTTATCAGGATCCGTGGACGTCTGCTTATAATCTTCGCCGCCCTCGAGCACCATCGGCCGGTTCGCGTTCTCGCCGCCCCAGGCTTCCTGCACTTCGCGCTTGAACGTCTCGTAATCTTCAGGAGAGAGCGTGCCAGGCATCTTGAAAATCCCCATTGGGAGCGCGCCATTGCCGAAGAACTTGCTGCCGAACTTTTCCGTCGCCAGCGCCAGGCCGATCGCGTTGCGCGCCATCTGGATCACTGACTGGCCGATACGGCCGTCGAGGGCAAGCCCTGGAATGTGAAGAATGTCTTCGGGAAGAATGTATCGATCGCCGTGCGGACCTTGCGGGTCAGGCGTGGGGTTCTCCGGATCCATGCTCTCGGTTTCCATGCCCTCGGTGGTGATGTACACCAGCTTGCCGGGATCAACGATCGAGCTGATGCCATCGGAGGTGACCACGCGAATGCTCTTCTCAGCCCGGTGAGGCCGAATGCGCGCCGGGTTCCGCGGCCACATGGCGATGATGCGGCCGTTGCGATCGCGCTGGAGTTCGATATAACCGTTGCCCCACAACATGCGGTGCGCCTGCACCGTTTTACGCAGCGTGAAGCTGCTCATTTCCGGGTTAGGCTCGTGGGTGAGCAGATCCCAGTAGCGGTGCTCGTGGGCAATGCGCCGCTGCAGCCGGCCGTCGTCATTGACAATGTGCTCGAAGATCTTGGGATCGAGCGCGCCGATAGCTCCGGCTTTGATCTCGACGCAAACCCAGACGGTTGTGACCTGGAGGGCCGTCATCTCCGAGACGCGAACTCCGGAGTCGGTGCGGCCGCCGTTGAAAATATCGAGCAGCCATTCCGCGGGATACGAAAGTGGAGTCTGCGGATTTTCCAGCGACGTGCGGGTTTCTGAGATCAGTCCCATTTTGTTAGCGTCGCGCGGCCGGCAAACGCCGCAGCCCGCGGATGAAGCTAGTCACGAGTTGAAGGGAAGGGAAGACCAGGCAAAAAACTCCGAGCGCGATCAGCGCCAGGTAAGAACGAATGCATCCCACGCCCGCGGCGACCAGGACGGCGCCGGCAACATAGAGCGCATCGGAGTGCCACTCCGCGCGCTTCTGCTTCGCCCTCAGCTCGGTGATCTGCTGGCGGGTGATGGGAACGGGCTGCGTGTTCATAGCGTTCTCAGCCGCGGCCGCGAGGTTGGCACCGGATTTGCGATCGAAAGGCCGATCGCCATGATCAGCGCGACGATGCCGTCGATGCGCTCCCTGGCCTTCGACTTATCTGGCTTCAGGTTGCCAGCGGGATCTGTAGAAACGACCAGGTTGTCAGCCATCCAGCTAAGCACGGGGTTATTGCCGTGCTCGAACTCGGCCGCAACGATCATCTTCAGCAGCTCCTTCGTCGGATCGGACATCGAGCGGTAGCCCTGCTGGAACTCAACCAACTCGAGGCCATCGCCCTGCAGCTGCGTGACGATCTGGGTAGCATTCCAGGGATCGAAGGCGGTTTTCTGAATCCGGAATTCGCGGGCCATCTTGCGATGATGTTCGCGAATGAAGTCGTAGTCGACGACGTCGCCGGAAGTGGGGATGAGAAACCCCTGGCGCGCCCAGAGGTCATAGTGAACGCGATCGCGTTTCGATCGTTCGATGATCGCTTGCTGAGGGCAAAAGAAAAATGGCAATACTCTGGGCTTTTCGAGGCCGGGCTGTTTTGGGAAAAGAAAAAGATCGGCAGAGAGATCGAGCTTGGTGGAGAGATCGAAGGCCGCGAAACAATTCTTGCCGCGGAGTTCCTGCAGCCAGCGGCCGCGGAGAGTGATAGGGTCCTCGGAGTTCGGACCGGAACATCGAGCCCACTGGTGCGGAAGGATGACGCGCTCATCCTGCTGAGTCCATGCGTTGAGGTGCAAACGAAGGAAGGCGTTAAGCGCCGCAGGATCGTTCTTGGCGCGAGTGGCCTGCTCGCGCAGATATTCAACCTTCACCGACTTGCCGAAATTCGGGTTGCACTTCTGCCATTCAGTCTCTAGCTCCCAATCGGCGCCGTCATCGAGCATGGCGACAAACGCGAAGAAGCGATCGTCCTGGAGAATGCCCTCGAGGATCTTTCGCGCATATTCAAATTGCGCATAGCAAAATGACTGCCTATCCCAGCCATGCGTGGTGATTCCGATCATCATCGGCTGCCGGCGGGCGGCTTGAGAGGTGGCTATTACGTCCCAGAGATCGCGAGAAGGATGAACGTGGAGCTCGTCGGCCAGGCCTCCGGAGGCATTAAGGCCGTGATGGGTTTCATCGTCGGCCGACAGTGGCATGAAGCGGGAATTCGTTGCCAGGATGTGAAGATTGTTTTTGACCAGGCCAACGCGTTGGGTGAGCCGCGGCGATGCGTTGCGCATCTGCACAGCTTCGTCGAATATCAGCTTCGCCTGGTCCTTTGTGGACGCAAAGGTATAGACCTCGGCGCCGGCTTCGCCGTCGGCCGCAAGCAGCTTCAGGCCTTCGCCAGAGAGCAGCGTTGTTTTTCCGTTTTTACGTGGAACCGCGATGTAGGCTTCGCGGAATCGACGTGTGCCATCGGCGCGCTTCCAGCCAAAGAGCATCGCATCGATAAATGCTTGCCATAATTCGAGATCGAATGGCTGGCCGGCCCACTCACCTTTCGAGTGCTGCAGGACCTTGAAAAATAGGTTGCTGCGAGCGGCCGCGGCTTCATCGAAATAAATGCCGCGCGTGGCGCCGTGTTTCAAATCGTCGAGATGACGCTGGCACGCGAGCTGGATCAAGCGGTTCGCGGGGATCTCGCCGGCGAGGACTCCGGAGACGTAGAGATCCCAGGCAGCGGGTTCGCGATTTGCGCTCGGCCGATTAGTTCGGCTTGCGGGCTGGCTGCGCCGGCGCGTCGAAGAGACTGTCGAGCGCGTCGGGCTCGTCATGACTGGCATTGATTTTAAGTTTGGAACGCGAGGCCGGCGTCAGGCCGAACTCGAGGAGAAACGATTTCATCTGTCGTAGCGCGTCGGACTTGATACGCACCGCGGGATTGACCTTCAGCTCGGCGACTCCGGTCAACTGATCGAGCGTTGCGCAGATCAGGCCGTACTTCTCGATCGCAGCTTCGCATTTCACCAGTTGCGAATAAGCTGAGCAGTAGCCGGCAAGAGCTTTTCCATCAGCGACGGTGAGCACGCCCATGTTGCAGAGAATCGGAACGATGCGGCGCCACTCAGCCCGAGCCTCGCTGTTGAGAAACCTGGGCATCTCTGGGACGCCCTTCGGTGCTGCCGGCTCTTTGTCATTCAGCTTTCGCTTGCCAGGATTGCCGAGCAGCCTTTTGAGCGCGGTCGGCTTACGATTCGAACCGCCCGAACCTTTTCCACCCATTTATAAGAAAAATCTTTTGCTGCGGCCATGTGTGTGAATCTGAGCAGCGGTCGCCGTCGCCAGGCCCTGGCGGAAAGAACCCCCCCTACCCCTAGGCACGGTCGGCCTTCCACAGTCCGCGGCGCTCGAGGCTGGTCTTCCTGGCATGGTCTTCATGGCACGCTCCTCGCAAGTTGCTCTCGTCGAAGAAGTAGCGCTGATCTCCGCCGTGCTTCGCGATGTAGATCTCAGCCGGCACGTCATGGTCGACGTCGGTGCTTGGCGCGTTGCCGCCGCACAGGATCCCGATCTGGCACAAGGGATCCCGCGATAGTACGTGTGGCCGAGTTCGCTGGCGCCACTGCGCTGAGTCGTACAAGCGACGAATGCCAGCAGCGCGGCGAGTGCGCTCACGATCGCGAGCAGTAGTCTCGGATCCTGGCCGTTTGGCGATCGGTGCGCGGAAAGGCATGTCATCGAGCGAAGTGATCGAGAAACGCTTTAACCAGCCAGCCGATTACGACGAACTCCGCCGCAACCGTGGTAGTCAGTATCTTCACCCAGATACCTTGCCAGTGCAGCGAGCGGTTCGCCTTGGTGAGCGCCGCATATAACCGTGTGTTGATGCCGACCTGTTTGCTGAGATTGTCATGCGCCTTGCTCAGCGACTTCTTCAATCCAGGCAACGATTCTCGATCGAATTCACGCGTAGCTCGCACTCCATGTTGCTGGCGATAAAACTCAAATTCGACGGGTGTCTGGATCTCGGGACCGGGCATGGTGATTAACAGAGCGCAGATGCGCGCGGCGTCAGGAGAGAGCGCGTGATCGCGATCGGCCAGCACGACATCGGTAAGCGCGATGCAGAAGTCGACAATCTCTCCGATCGCTGCAATCGACACAAGTTCACTGCCGTGCGGCCGCCGGCATTCACTCAGGCCGAGAGCAAACAGAAGAGTCGTTCGGCGTGGCGGCGATGGGTGAGGAAATCTTCGAGCCGCTTGAAGTCAATGCGCATCCCAGGCGCGATCGTACGCGTCCCAGAATCGGATTCTTCAAGTGCTCCACCCAAAAGCCGGCCCGGTCGATGACCTGCGGGTTGTCGAGCTGAACGGGAAACATAATTGCGTGTGGCATCTATCCGGCTACGCGACTTTCGAAGGCAATTCGCGGTCCTCGCGGCGCCGGCGGTTGGGTAATTTGATGGGCTTCGAAACCAGTTCCCAGATAGCTTCTATGTGACGTCGCTGTTCAAGAAAGCGCGCCGACTTCCCAACACTCGCGGCGAGGAGAAGAGCGGGGCGATACACGCGGGCACGCTGCTTCGCAGCCGAAAAATGCCGGTGACAAATGCAATCGCACTCTGCTGCATTTCGGCAGTCTCCGTGAACTCCGCCTAGACAGGTCACTGTTAAGCGGGATGGAACAGTCGCTTTCATTTTCAGCGCGTGAAGGGTTAGCCGGCGATCGCGGACGACCGCATATAGCTGGCCCACTGGATGCCAGGCTGCGAAAACAGAACTCGCGATGACACGTGGATCTCTTTTCGTCGATGTCTCGCGTACGCGGTGCGATCGCCGGCCATCGGCATTTCGTAGTGCAGTTTGTCGCCGTAGTTGTGAGCTTTCGAGAAGGGAAGTACGTTGCCCACGCCGATCGGTCCGTCCCACCATTGTTCTGCCCACTCTGCGATCTTCTGGAAGAAAATAAAAATCCTGCCGTTCTGATCAAACCTGCCTAGTTTTTCCTTCTTGAGCCCGTGAAGTTCAGCGCGGGTGCGCAGCTCAGCAGGACGTTCCCAGCGGAAATCTTGCCCTGTATAAAAGCAGGGAACTAGATCAGTGGCAGCCATGAGAGTTGGAAAGGGATGAACCGAAGGCGCACTTCTCCCCGGTAAGGAAGGTGCTTTGAAAAGCGCCGGGCATCGACCGGGTATGGAGATGACGGAATTAAAGATAGCGGGAGAGCATGAAAATCCCCTCATTACCGAAGTGCCACGACCGTTACGAGAGGAGCGCGACTTCCAGCGCCTAGCGGCTTTTGCGAGCAGGGACGAACCGGGCACTGCACTGGGGACAGATCATCTCATCGAAGCTTATTCTGGAGACTTTCTCGGGCGGAATTTCGTAGCCGCATTTCGGGCAGAGTGTTGTGAGTGAAGCCTTTACCCGCTCCAGATTGACCTTCTCTTTGCGCACCATCCTGGTGATGATCAGTTTAGCCGACCGCCCCAACAGGATGGGACAGAAAGCGATGCTGACCAGGTAAAGCGCGATTCTGATGTGCGTCAGGCTGATCCCACTCGGCCAACTTCCGTAAGGGACCGGCTGCCGCGATGCGCGATAGTCGATCGCCGCGGCGAGCGCCGCGCCCAACAGGATCCAAATGATCCAGAACGCTGTCACGCGCGCAAACTCCCTCGCGCCGGCGTCGCTTCATGCTCGCAGCGACAAATGCCGGCGCTGCCCATCGGTTCGCCGCACTCTGCCAGACCCTGGTGAACGTGACCGCACCTGTTACAAGTATCGTCCCAGCGTCGCTGCGAGGCCGGCACGGCAGAGCGCCGAAGCTCGCGCTGGATAACCAGACCGGATCTTGGCTTACTGGCCGTGTTCGCATGGTCCGCTAGTTCCAGGAGCAGATGCTTGAAGTCGGTGGCATCGCTTAAGTCGTAGACACGCTCGGCGATGATGCGCAGAGAAATGCTCAAGACCAAAGCGTTGGCTTCATTGGCTGGGCCGAGCGCGAAGAGGATATCGTCCATCAGATCGTGAGCGTTCATGCGTTGCGCTCCCGGATCTCCTGCTTCACTTCGTCGCTGGGTTCGTACTTCGGATATTTCCGCCGCAGTTGCATCAGCAGCGGGCGAATCAGAGAATAATTCTCGGCATCCGCGACCAGTCCGGCGCGCGCGACCCCACCCACGAATCCGCCGCCATCCTGAGAAGCTTTGGCGAGCCATTCCAGCAATTCCGGATCATCGTTCTGGGCAAAAAGCAGAAAGTCCGTCATACCACCTCCAGTTCTCGCAGCAACTCGTAGATCAGCGATACAGCAAACCCAGCAGCCACGCCAGCCAGCAGCGCCAGCACGAGCCCCATGGCGTAGTCGCAGAGCCGATCTATGAAATATGCGATTCTCCTCCGCGTCACGCCGCCACCGGCTTTCTCATGCGACGCCTCTTCTGTGCGGCGTCATGGGATCGTTTCGCGCTTCGGGTGAAATCGGCCACCAGCGCCGCGCGCGCTTCTTCTATGCGGCAGCGACGTAAAGCTTCGAGTTGTCGCCGCATGCGGACTCGATCGAGGTTCGAGAGGCTCACGCCAGCCTTCTCCCGTCTGCGCCGAAAAGCCGCACCGATCGCCATTCCGCGATCAGCCCTTCCAGGCACTGTGGAGCGTTGCATACGCCGGGCAAATACCAGCCGCAGGGAACCTCGTCGGCCGTCTCCTGGGGAGTGCGCGCCAGGCGAACTGTGCCGTCGTCATCCTGAGCAATCGAGATGCGGCAGGGCGCATCCTCGGTGCAGCCGCAGAAGCGGCAACGCTCGACGGTATCGAGATCGAGGAGATCGGCGATGGGATCGAAGATGGCCGCGGCGCTCATGAAGTGGGTTCCTTGCGTGGCTGGGTAAAATTCCCGACTACGCCGTCGTCCGATGTCGGAATCATCAGGTCGCACCTTGTCCCTTTGCAGTTGCGGTGCGAGTGATGAATGCCGACCAGCCGCGCGGTCTCCCGCACGAACTCGACAACGTCCTCATCGTCCTTGCGTGCGGGAACGGTGAGTTCGATCTTGTCGGCGCCGCATAGCTTGCAGGAATATTTGACGGTGATCACGGTCGTCTCCTAGTTGTGCTCGTGTTTGGCGATGAACTCCCGCATCGCTTGAATCATCGTGTCGCGTTCGGCGCTTGAGGTATAGAACATCGACCCCGGCTTGTAGCTGAAGATCAGAAGCGAGAAACCGAAACCTTCCGGCATCTGCTCTTTTAGCCAGCGGCCCAGCATGCGAAGCAACTCCTCAATTTCGGTATTACGAACTTCGAACGCCATCTACGCCTTCCTTTCGGCGCTCGGCTCCGCGCCTTCAGGCTCTTTGAGATATGCCGCCACGGCCCATCGCACCGATGGATGAAAAATAGCTTCAATCAAATCGGGCACCATGACTTCGGCATCAGTGATCGTCACACCGGTCAGGTCCGCGCGTTTGCTCAGTCCGGTGATGACGGAATGTTCCAGCGTAGCTCTCGCGTCGCTCGTCTTCCCCTTTTTCATTTTCATCTACGCCTTCCTTTCCGCGCTCGGCTCATCTGATCTCACTCAGCGTCAGCAGCAATTCAAAGTAACGCTGCTCCCATCCATGATTGCCGGGACTTGATACATCCATCTCTTCGAGTCCCTTCTTTATGGCCTCGCGGTTCTTGCGCAGTTCCTCCTGCAGGTGATCCAAAGTTGCTTGCGCGTCCGCGATGGACTTGCGCAGTTCAGCGATACGCTCCCGCGTCCAAGCAAAATCTCGAAACGCCTGCCGCAACTTGTTTACCCCGTCTGGATTAGGAACTCCGCTCATGCCTTCCTTTCCGCGCTAGGTTCCATCCGTGAACTCGCGCACAAACTCCACGGCCAGGTGAACTTCAATTTCGGGTTGTAGGCTTCACTTCGCAGGTTGAAGTGGATGCCCAGCTCGTGAGGGAATTCGCGCTGAGGACAGCGGCACGTGATCGGGACCGGCGGCGCGTGATGCTGGGCATAGTGCAACAAGCATTCTCGCGATCCGCACGTCGAGAAGATCATCTTCGGGTCGGCACCCAACACAGTGAAGGGAACTCCGCAGACGACGCAGTGCCGGTCATATGTCCATTGGATCGGCGCTTTCTCCTCTGGAGTGTGATCGCCTTCATGGAAGGCATCGAGTACACATCCGGGGAAGTCGCAGGGAACTGGATCGCCGGAGAAGTCGAGAGCGAAGGCGGCGCTCATATTCCACCCTCAGTGCATTGCGGACAGTAGTCAGCGCCGTTGTGTCGGCTCCAGCCCGCTTTCTTCGCGGCTTTGCGCGTCTCTTTTAAGCTCAGCGAGACGATGAAATACTGAGCCAACTCCGCCGATTCTTGGTAGAAATCGGGATACGTAACGTCTCCCGTCCCATGCTCGTTGTCGCAGAATATTATTTTCGCGGTGCGGATCATGCGAGCACCTGCCGATCCGCGCGTCGATCAAGGGAACGTTGCTTTCTTCGGTCGCAGCGCTTTCTCTTCTGGTCAAACTCGCGCTCCAGTTCGACCAGGAGCCCCTCGACGATAAAAAATCCTTCGTCGTAGCTGGCATCGCGGAACACCGGAATCATGTGATCCCATCCCACGAGTCCAGCTTGAGAGATGTGGCGCTGCACCCGCATCAGCAACATGCGAGCAGAGAAGAGTTGCTGGAATGTCATGCGTGCCTCCGCATCTTTTTCCGGAGCGGGCTTGTTGCCCACGACACAGTGGCGCTTGACGACACTTTGCCGCTAAGGGCTAACTGCCCGCCCCCGGAACTTTTAAACAATTCGGCCTGTTCACGAAATGGCGTGAAGCGCTCGATCGGCACGCGGACATCATGATCGTCTTCGTGCAATTCGGGCGATACGCAAAAAGGAAAGGGGCAGCGCACGAAGATGGCGCCGAGAAGCATCGCCGGTCCGAGCCCGGTCATCAGCAGCATCTTCGCGATCGCCGCGGCGAACAGCCAAAGGTTGACGAGTTCGGAGTGCATCACTTGAAACCTCGCTGGCGTTTGGCTCTCGACGGCTCAAGGGAAGTGCTCGGCGCGCTAGCGGCGAGCACTTCCAAAAATATTTCGGCGAGATAGGCGAGTTTCTTCAAGGCTTCCGGGGCGGCCGTTGGCGATGGCGCCGAAACCCCAGCTTTCAAGAACTCCACTAATTCGAAAGCCAGTTTTTTCGTCTCTTCGTCGCCAAGGCGAGGGATTAGGCCGCGCTTTTCATCAGTCAGGAGAGCCAACACAAAGCGTTTATTTACGTGCGTGGCGCGCAGATCGACGCCTACAGGAATTGCCTCAAGGAATCGCTCCGGCCACATGAGCGCCGCTCCATTTGAAAGACTTTCGAAGACGCGGTCCTCGAAGTAGGCTAACTCCACTGGGATGCCGAGCTCTGTTTCGTAGGCTTCGTGGCTTCCGCTGTGAATCGTGCAGCCGACGGCGCAACCTTTGCCGTCTTGCCAATAAACTCCCCTCACCAACTGATCGGCGAGGCGATGAGCGCGCACCTGGGCGATGCGCGAATCCTTGAGTTCCTGTTTTCCGTGAAAGGTCAGCATAGGCGCAGTTGCTCCGATCTTGCTCTCGCATTGGAGAGACACGTAGAGTTGGGTGGTTTACGCAATAGCCGCGATGGACGCGATTCTGGCGGCGTTTTCATCTGAGAGAAAAAGCAGGTTGAGCAAAGCGGTTTGCGGATGCCGCTTCGCAAGGTAAGGAATCCGGCAGTGAGCGCGGGGCAGTTCATGCACTTGCGCTCCCGAACTCGGGAAGAGAACGTCCATTCGAAATCTAAAAAGCTTCTTCGTGCCATCTACGCCACCTCCGCGATCGTTCTCGTGAACGGTGGCACGTACTCATCTCCACACTTTTGGCAGCAACGCAACCTGCCGTTCCGGAATTCGATGGGCTCGAGAAACTCCTGAAAAGCTCCGCAATTTGCGCACCAGCGCATGTCGCGGTAGATATCAGAATCGAGGACGGCGACGCCCACTCCCCACAGTGTTGCGGCGCCGCCCTCGCGTTCCGAGCCGACAGAGGAAGGGAAGCGCGATTCCTCGACCGGCAAACTCGTAGTCATGCGATCCGTCCCTGCGTCGGCTGGTAGCGCACGATTCCGTACTGATCCTCATAAGCCTCGACCAGGCCGAGCTCGCATAGTTCCACAAGGGATCTCGCGACCTGGCCGCGCGTAAGTGGGAAGCCCGAAGGCCGCGGCGTGCGGCACTGCCTGGGATCGAGCGAAGGCTTGGGCTGCGGGCTAGAGTTGGAGAGATTCGAGTTGCGACTTTTCGAATCCCGCGGGTTGCGATATGCTGCTTTTGGTTGCACCATCATTTTCTCCTTGACCTGGGAAATTGATTTCAGCGGCGCGGCTCGAGACCGCGCCGTTTGTTGCTTTTACAGAACTCGGGCAATCACGCCGCCTCACCGTTTTCAAGAAATACCCACTTTTCCATACGGACACTCCTGTCCGGTTCGTACGCGACCATTGCTGCCGATCGCAACGCTCCGAGATTGTTTTGAAAGTGGGAACTGGTTGCTGATGCGCCTGCCTTCGCGGCGAGATCCTCACGACTCACGCTGTTCGGATAAGCGGCATGAAGAGCGTCAAATATTTTCTGCTGCGAGCCAGTCAAGAGGCGCTTGCAGGAATTGGCCATCTCTTCCACGGTGAGCGGCGGAGTGTTTCGCTCGCCGGTGAGATCACGGCCAGCAGGCGTGAGCCTGATTGCTCCGCCCTGATATTCGATCAGCCCGCGAGCTCGTAGTGCTCCCAGATTGTTTTGATAGTGACTGGAAGAATGACTAGCACCGGCGCGCGCTGCCAGCCACTTTCTGGAAATACTCTCGATACCGATGGCGTTGAATTCGGCCAGCGCATTGAGGATTCGACTTTGAGCAGGCGATACCCCTTCGAGCGCTACAGGCTCCTCCGTCGCATCAATCGCCGGCCGCGGCGCCGGCTCCGAGCGCTGGGGTGTCACCGGCGCGGCCGGCACGGCTACCGGCGCGTCGAGCAGTCGCTGCAGGCGATCGAGCATTGGCTTGGCTTCACGCTTGAGCTGGTCGATTTGTTTCTGTTGCTGAGCTGAGGCATGCGTACTCAACCTCAGAACACGATCGACAGCTTCTCTTACCGCGGTTTCGACGGCCTGGCGATCGATGACGGCCGCCTTGAGTTCCATATTTGCCATTTTTGCCATCACTCCCCTCGCATCACTCAACGCGGCACGCAATAGCTGAATGCTGCGAGCCTGCGCTGGATCTGGCTTCGCCACGTGCGCCGGCTTCGGAGTTGCTCTCTCGGCCAGCGTGAGCTTTGTCTTGAGCTCGCGGATCTCACGGCGAAAGTCTGCCTCGGTGCGAGCCTTTTCCTCCGCCTCTTTCGGAAGATCAGCGAGTTTGGGCAGCATCGCCTTGATCTTTGCCGGCGTCGGCGGTGGCGCCGCGGAGTGCGCGGCGCCGAATGCTTTCGGGTGACTCGTCTGAATCGGGCGCACGTGAACCAGCGTGCGTTCCTTTGCGATCGCGCGGCCGAATGCAAAGAAGTTGCCCGGCTCGAGGAGTTGCATCTGTTTGAAGAATTCGCGCATCGGCGCGCCTGGCAGCACTCCCAGCATCTCGCCGGCACGCTTGCGATTCACGTCCTCAAACGTGGGGCCCACCATCCGGTTCTGCAGCATGCTGGTGGCGCTTTTGTCGACTGCGGCTAGCCGCTGCGTTGCCCATACCGCGCACAGTCCGCGTTTGCGGCCGCGCGTACAGAGATCCACCATTGCCCCCGAGGCCTCTGATTCCCCCATTCCTTTCTCCGGGCAGAACATGTGCGCTTCGTCGACGATGACGATGCAGGGATTGCGCAGCTCGCGCGGCGCCTCGATCAGTGCCTGGAGAAAAAGATTTACCCAGCTGTGGCGCTGCGCCGGCTTCATCTCGAAGATGTCGCAGATCGCAGAGGCTCGCAGCTTTAGCAGTCGCTCCGCGACCAGCGCGGCCGATCGCGTGTCAGCTGGCGTCTCGCCACCTTTGCCGACGAGCACGAAAGGGAACTTCTCGCGCAGGCTGGCAAATTCTCCCTCGGGATCGATCGTGATGATCTGGATCTTCCCGAAAAGCTGCTCCTGGAGCGCGCGCATGAGCCAGGACTTTCCCCCACCAGAATCGGCCGTAATCAACAGGCGCGAAGAAAGTAGGACGTCGAGATCGAATCCCACGTTCTTGCTGCCGGCCTTTCCGATGATGATCTTGCTCACGACTCTTGCTCCTTCCCGCTCTCGCCCATCGTCCAACCTGTCACGCGCAGCGCTTCCTCGAGCGGAACACCCATCTCCTCGCAGGCCTTGCGGATCGCGTCTGGCTTCGCCATTGGCGCCTCGCGCTCTTGCTCGCGCCACTCGAAGATGATTTCGTCGCAGGGCAATTGCAGTTCGCTGACCGCTTCCTGAATTGGCCCGGCATACTTCTGCATGGCGCCGTAAAGGAAGTCAGCCGAAGGGATCGTCACGCAGATCGAGCGTCCGATCACGGCCTTGAATCGCGCGGGCTGCAGCCAGGTATCATGGCTGTGACGGTCGAGCCGCTTGCGCAGCCGATCGCAGATCAGCGTCCATGGATCCGGATTGGTGGGGAACGCTCCGCGCGCGGAAGATGGCGCTAGCGCAAGCGACCGTTCGCGGAGTACGCCTTCAATCGAGACTTCGCCGGATCGCATGAGCTGCGTCACGCGGCTCACGATAGCGCGCCGGATCTCGCGCTCGGTGCGATCGCCCTTCAGCCGCATCGTGCGCGTGGTTTCCGCGGCCGGCTTCTCTCGCTTTGGCAGCGGAGCCGCGGGCGCCGGCGGAACTGGCGGAGGCGCAGGCTGCGAAGGCTTGCGCGGCATCTCTGTCACGTTGCCGTGCTCGCCGCGTTTGGCGGCTTCTTTGTACTCGGCATAGGTGCGCGCATCGAAATGACGAAGTTCGCGGCAGCGTGGTGCTGTGCGGAACTTCTCGATGTCGATCTCGTACATGAAGGGTCGACAGAACTCGTCGAAGTTTGCTTTTCCCTCGGGAGTTTTCGCTCGCCCGACGTAGCCGCATTGATGGCACGTCGCAACGTCGCGCTCGGTTCCGCACCTGGGGCAATTCGACCAGGAGTTGGCATCGCGCAATTGGCGCCAGTAGCCGAGTTTAACCGCCCGCCGCGTGCGCCAGCGCGCCGTGCTGCGGCAGCAGACGCCGTGCAGCATCATGCCGATCAGGGAGATGCAGACCACTCCGGTAGCGGGGCCATCCTCGTTCGGCCATCGCCCGCGAGCCTTCAGCGCGCTGAGCGTAGCCTGGCGGATGGAATGCGGGGCGCCGGAAAACTCAACAATGGCGAGCATTTCATCATAGGAAAACCGGCGCGTTTTTGCGCTAGAAGAAGCGTCCGGTTTGGGGTATAGTGCGGCTATCGACGGTGCTGCCATAGGCACACTGATCGTGTTGTCGCGAAGCAACGTTATCCCGGCGCGAGAGTTAACGGCTCTTGCGCCGTTCGTTTTTTCAGACCAGAGCTTGACTGCTTGCGGCGGCTTTTTCGGCACGTCGCATACTGGCCCCAGCGCCGTCCTTCGCGCTTGAATTGCGGGCCAAACTTTTTCCGGATGAAGTCCGAGAACCACGTAGCTCGCCAGCACATCGGGCGCGCATAGAACGGCTTCGCCACGTGCGGCATAAGCCACAGTCAGTCGCGCGATCCGCAGATCGTCGCGAAACCACGGGTCGACTTCGAGAGCTTCGGCGGCAGATAACCGGGACAGAATCCGCCGCACGATGGCTGGGGTCGTGCGCTTTCGCATCCCGCGTATTTAACAGCGGGTGCCTAGGCTGCTCGCACATGCAGGGGCTCCGAGATGGAAAACAGTATGGGCTGGCTAGCAATGCCGGTCTGGCGGCAGGGCTTGCGATTTGACATAATACCTGTTATCGGACATTGGCGGACCATGTCTTATCCCGCCCTCACCGCACGATCTGTTTCAATATGGATGACGCACTCCGTCCGAATTCAGCGTTCCCGCTATAGACGGCCCTGATTTTATGTACGCCCACGCACAAGGCGGAAGTCGATAGCTCGGCTTCTCCCGATCTATTGAGATGTCGCGTTCCGAGCTTATCCGAGCTGTCGAAGAAGGTTACAGTACCTGTAAGCGTCCCACCAAAGTGATGAGAGACTGTGGCTGTGAAGGTTACCTCTTCGCCGGGTCTGGATGGGTTCCGTGAAGATGACACAGAAGTGATCGTCGGCACAGGACTGACATTAAGGAGTACAGTGACGCCGCCGACTGCGAGATCCGGCCTGCCATCACCATTAAAGTCTGCCGCGACGATTCCTAGACTGCTCGCGCCCAGAAGACTCGGAGACTGGAATGTTCCATCACCATTCCCCAGCAAAAGAATGTCGCCATAACCAATGGCTACATCCAGCCTTCCGTCGCCATTGAAATCGGCCACGGCAAGCGATACATCTCCTAGCGGTACGGGTGTAATGACATTCAACGGGGGTTGAAATGTCCCGTCTCCATTACCCAGAAATACGCCCACCACACCACTAGTCAAAGAACCGTTCTCATATTGGCTACTCACCACCAGGTCTAGCTTCCCATCGCCGTTTATGTCCGCGAGTGCCACAGCGGTAGTGTTCTCCGCGCCGGAAGTGTAGTTGACCGGTGGCTGGAAAGTTCCATCCCCGTTACCCAGCAAAACACTCACAGAACCGGAATTAGCCGTACCATCTCCGAGACTCGCAACCAACAGGTCCAACTTGCCATCCTGATTCACATCTCCCACAGCCATGCCTTCGCCCGACGATCCAGTGACATACTCGACCGCCGGTTGAAAGGTTCCATCCCCGTTGCCCAATAACACTTCTACGCCTTTGGTGTCTGTCACCAGAGCGTCAATCTTGCCATCCCCGTTTACGTCCGCTGCTGCGACATAGTTGGGGGAGAAGTTTAGAGCGGAGTCCAAGGACGGTTCGAACGTTCCATCCCCGTTACCCAGAGCAATTCCTAGGGTAAAACCAAAAGGGCAACCTAAGCATGTTTGGCTTACCACCAGTAGGTCAGGTTTTCCATCACTGTTCGCGTCGGCCAGTGCCAAGGCCGGTGAGGCATCGCCGTCAGGAACGTAGTCGCGAGCCGCCTGAAACGTGCCATCCCCGTTGCTTAATAACACGCCCACTGGGGACCCGGCAGATATGCCAGGGCACACATCGAAAAGGCCGCAATGGTTCAACACCAACAAGTCAGGCTTTCCATCTCCGTTCACATCTCCTGCGGCCACGAACACGGGCCCAAATGCGCCAGAATCATAATTGACCGCAGCATGAAAAGTTCCTCCTTGCATGCCCAAGAGAACACTAACCCCACCCGATCCGAAATTCGACGTGGTTGCTAGAACGTCCACACTCCCGTCCTCATTTACGTCCGCCGCCGCGATGGAGCCGCCGATACCGAATCCGAAATGGTTTGCGAAGGTGACCGCGCTGTATCCTTGGTCGTAAGTTACCGCGTTCTGGAACGTGCCGTCCCCATTGCCCAGTAACACTCCGAGGATTGCTGCGTCTCCGTTGCACTCATAGCCGACGCACGGATTCGCAACTAACAAATCCGGCTTGCCATCTCCGTTCAAATCTGTGACAGCGACGGAAGAAGCACCGTATCCGCCGGTCTGATAAAATTCGGCGCCCTGGAAGGTACCGTCGCCGTTGCCCAAAAGCACTCCGACTAGACCGAATCCCTGGATGGCTCCTGGGTCAGTTTGGCAGGTGACCGCGATGTCGAGCTTTCCGTCTCGGTTAAAATCTGCTACGGCGACGGAAGTAGCGTACATTGCATCTAAGCTACGAGTTACAGCCACCTTAAACGTTCCGTCTCCATTGCCCAACAGGACACTCACGCCTGCCTCACCTCCGCTGGAGGTGGCAAAATCTGCTATCACAAGATCGGGCTTGCCGTCATCGTTCACATCGGCCACAGCGACGCCGGTGGCGCCTCCGCCAACGGCATAGGTAACGACCGGGCGGAAGGTGCCGTCGCCGTTGCCGAGCAAAATGCCAACCGTTCCCGCGAAATTACCGACGAAAATGTCCGGTTTGCCGTCGTCGTTCACGTCCGCAACAGCTACGGAAAGAGCCTCGTTGCCACCCGAACTGTAGGTGACAGCCGGCTGGAATGTTCCATCCCCATTGCCAAGCAGCACGCCTACGGAGCCGGTTGTGCAGCTGGTGCCCGCGCCACATTCATTGGCCACGATGAGGTCGAGCTTGCCGTCACCGTTCACGTCACCTACAGCAATTGCGGATGCGCTATACCCGCCCGAATCGTAAGCCACGGCGGACTGAAAGCTGCCGTTGCCAATGCCCAAAAGGATGCCGACGCTTCCGTGGTTCGCACAAGCATTGTCGGAACAAAGGTTCGCGACAAGCAGATCGGGTTTGCCATCCCGGTTGACGTCAGCAACCGCCACGGACTCGGCGTCTTCCCCGCCGGAGGCGAAGCTGGGCGCTTGGAAGAAGATAGGGCTTGCCGGGCTTTGAGGCATGTGTGCGGGGAGGGTCCTCGCGTGTGTGCCTCTTTGCGCGGCTCGTCCTGCAACGGACTTTGGCAGCAGCGGCCAATAAGCTTGCAGGTCGCGATTGTCAGGCAGGTCGGATGGCCATGGTCGGACATCTTTAGACATCTGGGATGCGATTTGCGGAATAGCGGGCGTAGTCTGGGATGCGGCGGAGGGCAAAGCGACAAAGCACGCGATCGCAAGGACGACACAGTACAAAACCCAGCGACGAGTCGGCATAAGAACCTTTCCAGGAGTGCAGCGTTGGGTGCAGCCACGCTCGGCTATTGCTGTAGGGGGGAGAACGCAGTCGAGACGAGGCATTGTCCTTCGAAGGCAGATGGAAGTCAAGTAGGGGTTTTCGCTTCCCTCGGTGGCTGAATCCGGGTTCCTTTTTTCGGAAGCTTTCTCGGTGCGAGCGGCCTCGTGCCCTTCCCGGTTTCTCGTTTCTCCAGTTCTCCTCTTCGCAACTTCCCGCCTTCCGAAATTCCTATCCGTGGGTCAACCTCTAGGTCATTCGATGCCTGCCGCACCCACAATCCCGAAATTGTCGAAACGTTTCCTGGCCTCGACGCACTATCCCTGCGAGAGATCACCAAACTTGGAGGGTCACGATGCCCACGGAGAGTCAGGAGCGCAAGGCTACGGATAAAGCTTTGAACACGATGTATAAGTACATCGAGCCGGGGACCGCTGAAGGAATTACCTGGGAAGTCTCGAGGTTGACCAACGATTTGTTTACGACCTCCTTTGTTGGCGGCGGCGATATTTCGATTTTCGCCGCGTCCGGTAAGCGCGGGACCATCACCAGCCAGCTTTCGAATGGGTACATTCTCGATTCGGGCGGAGGAGTTCCGCACAAGTTCCCTATTCAGTTCAAGGTCAATCTGAATGATGGGAGGGTTATCGGGAGTTGGAATAATCCGGTGACGGGGACGACGGAGAGCGTCACGATTAGGCTTACATTTTTCAAGAAAACGAACTCCCCGGACGGAACCTACTACATTTTCTATGCTGACAAAAGTAGTGACGCGGCCGGGTACGCGTTTACTTTCATTTTGTTGTAGCTGGAGGTCTCAACGAAAGCTTCCTCCTCCGGACTTCTGCCGCGAAACTCTCATCCTTCAAGGAGGATAGATTGATCTCCACGTTGGCGAGGGCGCCGGTGATCGCTGCTTGCGCCAGCGCTTCGGCGGTCGTCAAATCCGATTTCATATTCGGATTCGTCATGGCGAAGAGGCTCTGCGCGATCTGCGACACTTCGTTCGCCTTCTCGGCCACGCCGAGCGGAACTCCTGTGGCTAGCTTCAATGCGGCGTCGATCAGACCATCTGCTCTTGCGGGATCGGTTTTCGCTTCCTTGTACGCCTTCATGACCGCGTCGTAGGCGGCGGCATCGGCGTCTACAGCGGCTTTCAACTCCTCGCGCAAAGTTCCCAATCGTCCAATCGCGGCACTCAGTTGTGCTTCATATTCCGCATACGCTTTCTTCCCGCGCGACATCGATGCCACCATGGTCGCGAGTCCGGCGGCCATGGCGCCCGCCGCGGCCGCTGCGCTGCCGCCGCCGGGTGTGGCTGTGGGTGCTGCCAGTTGTTCGACGAAGGGTTCCACTCCCGCGCGCAAACCTCCGACGGCGGCTTTTCCGGTCATTACCGCGGCCAGACGGTTTTCCAGAATCAGCGACGAATCGAAATTCTCGACCTGCAGAAACCACTCGGCGGCCTGTTCCAGGGCTTTTTTCGGAATCAATCCGACAATCTCGCTGGAGACCGGTATCACCCCGTAGCGCGCTGCTTCGCGCTTAACCATTTCGAAAACGCGATGGATAGGAGTCTGCTCAAAGTCGGTCAGGTTCATCGAAACCTGGGCGAAGCCGCGCACCAGAAATCCCGCGCCCTTCACGAAACGCATTCCGCCGTTCGAAGCCCGTACCGCCTTGGCGATCTTTTTCGCGATCTCGACATCCGGCGTATTCAAGAAGACGTTGTAGGCGACCAGAAACTTACGCGCTCCCACCACGGTCGCACCCGCCGTGGGATGAACTCTGGCTTCGCCGAAGTCTGGACGGCGCGCTTCGACGGTGGCGATTTCGGCGCGAATTCCCTCAAATTGTCCGCGCCGGATGTTTTCGAGGTTCTGCCGCTCCGGCCGGGTCGCTGCCGCCTCGTACAAATAGACGGGAATCTGATAGCGCTTCCAAATTTCCTCGGCAACGTGCCGCGCCATGGCTACGCAATCCTCAATAGTGACGCCGTCGATGGGGATGAACGGCACCACATCGGAGGCGCCCATGCGGGGATGCGCGCCTTTGTGCGCGCACAGGTCGATCAACTCCGCCGCCTTCCCTACCCCGCGAATCGCCGCCTCCTGAATAGCCTCGCGCTCGCCGGCCAACGTGATGACGCAACGGTTGTGATCCGCGTCCATCTCGCGGTCGAGCAGGTAGACTCCATCCATTTTCATGGCGGCGACAATGGCGTCGACCTTGGTGCGGTCACGGCCTTCAGAAAAATTCGGCACACATTCCACTAGCGTAGACATAGGTCAGAAGAATAGCTGGCGGCGGAGGAGCCGTGCAAGGAGGTGGCGGAAATGACGGGTTTGTACGCAGTCAAATTCGGGTGAATAGCGCAGTTTGGCTGACGCTCCGGACCGGTTAGCGGGAGATCCCTCGCTTCGCCTGAAAAACGGCTACGCTCGGGATGCCGCCGTTGTGTAGACATCGACGTGTACCACTACCCAGATTCGCTTTAACTTTGGTTTACAAGCCGATTAAGATTAGAATGTCGTCACTTGGCGGACACTTCGTTCAATGAAAGAAGATGTAGTCAAGACGCCACCTGTGCAAGTTCCCGCGGACGCCACTTCCGCGGATGCGCTTACAGGAACGACCGTGGGGCGCTTCGCCATCGCTCGGCGGCTCGGCGCCGGCGGAATGGGGCAGGTTTACGGAGCGCAGGACACCACGCTCAAGCGCTTTGTCGCCATCAAGCGGATGGCGCCCGAAGACCGCACCAGTGAGGCCGACCGCAAACGCCTGCTCAAAGAAGCGCAGCGCGCCTCCGCCCTGAACCATCCCAACATTGGCGCCGTGTATGACGTGGTGGAACACGGCGGCGAACTCTGGGTGGTGATGGAGTATATCGAAGGCGAGACTCTGCGCCGGCGACTAAAGCAGCTGATTTCCGGCGATGAATTTTTTGCCATTGCCGCGCAATGCTGCGAAGGCCTGCAGGCCGCGCACGAAAAAGGCATCATCCACGGCGACATCAAGCCGGAAAACATAATGCTCGCACCCGGCAACCGGGTGAAGATCCTCGACTTCGGCGTCGCACGCCGTGCCTGGCATTCGGCTGCTCCGGATGAAGCTACGCAGAGCATGCAGACCATGACCGCCAGCGGCGGCACTCCGGCTTATATGGCGCCCGAGGTCTTGCTGCAGAAACATGACGACGGACGCTCCGACATTTTCTCGCTCGGGCTGGTT
>Ga0308309_10000478_pt1 | contig 25684 bp, 25 predicted proteins | sample HubBroMetageWFT5_FD_192491 | JGI IMG/M metagenome (GOLD analysis project Ga0308309, IMG submission 192491) | Warmed and freeze-thawed soil microbial communities from the Hubbard Brook experimental Forest, New Hampshire - Hubbard Brook CCASE Soil... | ecosystem: Environmental > Terrestrial >...
AATTAACAGAGCGCACAGCACGGCAAGGCGCGGGTTCTTTGGGAACGTTAGTCCCATAATTGTTGCCGTACCCAGATAGGCGATGAAGTGTTCAGCATGGCCGCCAAGTATTGTTCGCGTCATGGCCTTCTCGGGTAGCCACGCAAGGGTCATAAGAGCAATGATGCAGCCGATGAACGCGGCGCGAAGCAAAACTGAAAGCGGATTCTTTGCTAAATTTTCAGGCATTTTGACTTTTCGGACGTTGCAACGTGTTAAGGGGTCGTAGCCGCCGGGTCCCGCAAGAGTAGTTCTTCACATGGTCGGCTCTTCGTAATTAAGCCAATCGATATCCGGCAGCTCCGCCAGCCGCATCACGCTAACAACGGCAGCACGCTTCTCCTTGTCGGTCCAGTCGGCTGCCCGACAAATCACGACCGTATCGGTTTCAGTATCCTTAATCTCGATTACGTAGCGGCGAGTGTCTGGCATGGGCGTTCCTGGCAACAAGGCCTGGTGCCGGATCTGAACGAGGAACCTATAAGCCGAGCTAACGCCTCCGGAGGCAATCGGTGGTGTGTCCTTTTTGGGCGCGCCGCCCTGACGCGAACGTCACGCCAGCAGTGCAGGCAAAAAGTTGATTCGTCATTGACCGTCGGCGCGCTCTGCTTCACCCGCTGCCCTTCACGACGTTCGGTGAGTTCGCCGCGCTCGGTATACTGGCGATACGGGCTTTTTTGGGGATGCTGACGGCTTAACGCCTTTTGAAATGTCATCACTGTGACGCTCTCTTATTGGTCTGGCTCTTTCGGTGTAACCCGTCAGAGGGCTGGCGCCGCGGCTATCAGCGTGATGCCATGGCGCCGGAGCCGCTTCTCTCCGTCGCTCATGCTCCGATCGACCTGACCGCGGATGTACCGGCAGGTCAAAGGCCCGTCCGGGTCGAGCAAAGGCCTGGGCGGGCCTTTATCGACAGGGGCATCGCTTCGGGCCGATTGAAGCCAAGCTTGGGAGGGAACCCAGGCAGTGAGCGAAATCAGTTTGTTTGAGGCGATCTACACGGCGCGGGCCAAGCGGGAGATACAATGTCACCTGTTAAGCAGCCCATCGTGTGGCCACAGCTGCCGAGCGCACCTTGGGATGTCAACTTCGGGCACGAAACGTGGGGACGAGCATGGTTACCGACATCGCTGAACGGGTGAGAAAAGTCATTGTCATGCACCACCTCGCCGCCGCAGAAACGAGGATTACTGAAGACGCCAAGTTCATCGACGATCTGGGGGCCGACAGCCTCGACGTCGTCGAGCTCGTCATTTCGTTTGAAGAGGAATTCAACATCCTGATCCCCGATTACGTAACGGAGAAACTCGTGACCGTTGGCGACGCCGTTTCGTTCATCACGGAGGCAAGACGCCCGACAAGGCCATTTTTCGGCCCATGGAATCATTTTAGCATCGGCGGCAAGGTTCGGCAGCGCAAGGGCCCTGAAACGGACTAACGAGTCTGATTTCGACCTGACGGGGCAATGTTCACCGGTGCGCCGACGCCCGAACTTCCGAGCGCTTGGAACAAACGCTGAAGCCTTCGCGCAGAGCCATGAAAACGCTCGCTGAGTCAACGTCCTCGATCTCAATGATTCTGGCGCGTTACCGGCCCACAGTGTTGATGGCGTGCACGTGGTACCATAGCCACCGCCGATCGCGTGTGCGACCTGCGGTCAACGCCTTGCATCATCACATCCCCCCGAGTTGCCGAAGGCGACCAAGCCGGGAAACGTGCTGCGGGTTTCCAGGTTGCTGAACCCTTGGAACAACAAGCAACGGGTTACGTTGGCTATGGTGACCGCAAGCTCACAGATAAACAACTTCCAGACCGCCGCGGTGGCCCGGCATATTCTTCTGTCCATTTTTGTTGAGACGGCCGGCATTCAACGGGCGGCCTGTAGGCTGTCCAACCTTCCGGAAGCAACGGCCCCGGCGTGCCTGACGGACGAGGGCAGGCGATTGGCTATCAAGCAAGCCAACTAGACTGGCGGCCTAAGCCTGCGTTGCGATCCACATGGGAACCTGCGACCATCCTTATGGGCCGGGCCTTAAGCCAGCCCGTCCCTTTCATTTCATTAGTCTACCCCGTTTCGGACCCTTCAGTGCTACGGCCGGTGGCATGTTCGTACTCCCTATGCGAGTAGGCTGAGTGCTGGAACGCCAAGCAACACAACGATGAAGCCAGCTGGTCAGTGCCGGATGGACAATCTATCCTCACGGCTAGCTCCCACTACTCCGTGCGGCGGCGAGCTTGTCGAGCATCTCGATCACAAGACCGAGTGGCGGCCGCTTCTTCTCGCTCCTGCCACACAGGATTTCCCGACGTGGAATTATCGGCCATCGATGGCGAGATCATGACGCCTGTCGGCGATGAGATGAATCGCCGAATGACTCCTGGCGGCCAACGTCAGCGTTGACCGGCGAAGACACCCGATGCCTGGTAGCCAGAACCGTTACTTCCGATCGAGAACCTGCCGGCCTGATATTTCGCGGCATCGCTCGGCGACGCAAAGAACGCGCCGTTGAGGCTGCCTGAGCGGCTTCCTCCGCTGAAGTTGCCGGCGAAAGTCGTGCTGCCCGCGCCGCCAGTGGCCTGCGTCACGCCGGAATAGCCTCCGCCGTCAAAGCTGCCATTGAAGGCTCCCGTGCGGCTCTGGAAATTCCAGACATTTTGGTAGCTGCCGGACGCGAAATAGGGGGCGGCGTTGCCGCCTCCTTGCGCGAAGCCAGCCATAAAGCCGTTATAGGTAGCGCTGCCTATCGTCGGCAGCTGGACGGTGGGAGTACCGCCAACGTAAGTCCCGACAGCGGTATAGATTGTGCCATTGTTCCGGGGGTCTGGGGCGCTGCTGGCCCACACGCCCCAGTTCAGAAATTCGCATGTGCAGGCGCTGGGATTGCTGAGGCTCACCAGCGCGGTGTTGGCGTTAAATTGGTAGGTGGCGCCGCCAATTTGAAATGTAGACGGGCGTGACGGATCGTTGGCCATGGCGATGAATGTGCTATTTCCGGTGCCGCTCAACTGCAAGGTGGCGGTGCCGAATTGTTGCGAGCCGTTGGCGCCCACCACGAGAGTGCCCTTGGCCTGATTGTTAGTCGCGTCCGTGGTGATCGAGATGCTCCCCGGCTGGCTCAAGAGAAGCACGCGCCTCGAATTAAGGTCGCCGTTACTTCCTGGTTGGTCGATCACGACCAGTCCGCCGGCAAAGCCGGTCAAGCTCTGGTTGCCGCTCGTCGGCCCGCTGGGCGGCGTAGGATTGTTGTTTGGGTTGGTGGTTGAGACCGTGTTGGTCGTTGAGACCGTGTTAGTCGTTGAGATCGTGTTGGTCACAGTCTGATTCTGAAGCGTACTGTTGCCCACCGGCTGGCCTGCGGGGTTCGAGAAGCTGACTGCGTTCGTCAGGGTATTGTTGTTGGTATTGGGCGGCAGGTTCTGGTTGAAATTCGGCGCGTTGGCCGGCTGGCCTGAGTTCTTGTTGGAGAAGCCGGATTTTTCCGCCGACTGATCCGGACTGTTGTTGTTGTTCGAACTCGCGCCTTCGAGCTGGCTGAGGGCGGCGGTGATCGGGCCGCCGTGCTTGAAGAGCGTCACAGCGCCAGGCACGCCACCGGCCTTGGTGATCACCTCTGATCCGGCCCGCGTGGCGGTCTGGGTCTGGCCGCCGGCGGTCACCGTCATGCTGTGGCCGAAGACGAAACCGGCGATCGTCTGGACCTGGGTGACGGACAATATCGTGATGCCGCCCCGGACGCCGATCGTGCTCGAGGGGGTGGTGATGGTAATGGCGTTGGTCTTGCTGATCTTGCCGCCGACCAGACGCAATACACCCTTGGAAGCGTTGATGGCGAGTTCGCCTTTTTGGGTGCTGGGATCGAAGACGAATCGATCGATGGTGAGCCGCGCGTTGGGGCCGACCGTGAGCGAACTGCCGTCGATGAACACCAAATGGGCGCGGTCGTTGGCGGCTGTGGTGATCAGCTCGTTGGCCTGCACATCGATGCCGATGCGCAGAATGCGTTCGTTCTCATTGGGCGGCTTGCCGAGCGGATCGCCGTCGGCCCCAGAGGTGACGCCGACGCGCGCCCATGCCGGGCTGCCAATTGACAAAATCAAACCTGTCGTCACCAGCAGAGCTGCGCGCAGCAGCAAGACGCCGCGGGTCGCGGTGCAAGTAGCCATCACACCCCTCCATGCTGACGCTGCTAGAAGCGCCAGCTCACCCCAAACATGAAGCTATTATTTTCAAACGCGTAGTTTGGCACCGTTGACGCGCGCACGAAACGCCCACCCGACAGGCTGAAGGTCGTACGATCGTCGAACGGCACGGTCAGCACGAGGTTCAAAATCGTATCGTTTTGATAGCGCATCGTGTTGGGATCGACAACAACATCCGGTTGATCATATATCCACCACTGCTCGCTGACCGACAGATTGATGGTCCAGGGCAGGCCGGTTTTGAGCAAGGGATCGAGGAAACGAAACGCGAACCCGCCGCCGACGCCCCATAGGTTGTAGCTTTGCCAAGGCGCGATATCCGCCTCGAACCGCTGGGCGCTTCCGATCGAGAACAGCAACACCGTCGGCGCGAGCTGGTACTCGAAGGCCGTGCTGGCTGACATGGAATTGCCACGATACTGGCTGTTGGTGGGCAGATAGCTGGTGTCCTGATTGTCCTGCCGCCTGAACACGGCGACTGACGTGTTGCGAAAGCCGTTGGCCAGAAGCACGGTCGATTCGAGGCCGCCACCCCAGCTGCCGTAGTAGGGGGTGTCGTTGACCCAGACATAGCCGCCGGTGACGAAGGGCTTCAGCGTGACGTCCTCGAAGATGCCGTTGAAGACCTGGAAACGCGGCCCGCTCGTCAGGTCGAGCAGAGTGACGTTCGCCGCCGATACCTGGAACTGGCGATTGGCATAGGCGGTGAACTGGGTTTCGAGCGCCCCCTTGTCCTGGTTGCCGAAGTCGTAACGATGCCGGACTACCGCGGAACTCACGACGCCCCAGTCGGCCGTCCCCAGGCCCTGCTGGTTCAGGTTGGCCGGTTGCCCAAACAACAGCACGTTGGAGCCCGCGGGGCCGAGATTGGCGTTGGACTGGTAGCGCCAGCCGAAGAAGACTTCGCCGCCCAGGCTTGACGGTTTCGCCTTGGCCTCGATCTCCGCCAGATATTCCTGGGCCTTGCCGCGCACATCCGCGGGCAATGACGGCGATTTCAGCGCCGTATCCAGATAGGTTCGCGCGACTTCGTACGACCCCAGGCGGTAGTAGAGCACGCCCAATTCGAGCCGCACCCGCGGCAGGTCGGGATTGATCAGGAGCATGCGTTCGAGCGCCGAAATCGCGCCTTCGAGGTCGCCCGTCTGCGACGCGAGGCTGGCAAAGCGGAACAGCACGTCGAGATCGGCCGGCTTGCTCAGCGTTTCCTGGAACGCAGCGTCGTACTGTTGCTTCAGTTCGGATGACGGGACAGCCGGCGCTTGAGCAAAGGCGTGCTTCATGCCTGCGCCACCGGCGCACAACACGCCCGCCCAGAGAACGAAGACGCGGCCAAGCCGCTTCATCTGACCCAATATGCCTTGGCTCCCGGCTCGCCTTGCCGCGGTGGCTCAGCAGTAGAAGATCATACAACAAATGCCGACGCCACGATGACGGATAGCGCGGCAAGGCTTGCCGACGACGCCAGCTATGCGGTGGAAGTGCAACGGACACACCCTGGCCGGCTCGCCATCGTCGAGCCTGTCGACCCAGACGATCCTGCGGTGGCCAATGTCGTCGCCGACTGGAAGAAAACGGCGGGCACGGTCGGCATCCGCATCATGCTGACCAAGGAGGCCGCGCCCGGGCATCGCCACGCTTGTATTTTCCGCTTCTGACCGCATGCCTTTGTAGCCAGGGGTTAACCGTTTCTAGTAGGATGCCCATGGTGATCGATTTCTGCTTTGCTGGTGGGGCTGCGCGTCTCGTGACAACCCACGGAGGAGGCAATGCAAAAAATTCGCGATGCGCGGCAATGTCGTCGATCTCGCCATCGGCGTCATCATCGGCGTCGCCTTCGGCAAGATCGTCGATTCGCTGGTTAACGACATCATCATGCCTATCATCGGCCGCGTCTTCAGCGGGCTCGATTTCACCAACAATTTCATTGGGCTCACGCCCGCGGCCAGCCAGGCGCCGACCTACGACGCAGCCAAGAAGGCGGGCGCCACCCTGGGCTACGGCACCTTCATCACCGTTACCGTCAACTTCATCATCATCGCCTTCGTGCTGTTCCTGGTCATCCGCGGCATCAACCGCGCGATGAGAAAAGAGCAGGATGCCCCGCCTCCGCCCGCGCCACCGACCAAGGACCAGGTTCTGCTGACCGAGATCCGAGATCTGCTGAGAGGCAGGGTGTGAGTCACTCTAACGTCAGCTGACCTTTTGTTGTGGAACGGCGAATAATTCCTCCGACCGGGAAGTCGACGATGAAGATCAATCGCAGGGCTGCTCTGCTGGGCGGGTTAGGCACAACGCTTGGCACCTCGACGGGGGCCGCAAGGCCGTTGCCGCAGGCTCGGGGCTCTTCGCCATCCCGCCGCAGTATGGTATAAATTCACACTGTAATCCGTAACGGCCGATGCCAGCCGCAAGCCCGACCCCAGCCGCCGAACGTATGCGCTCATCGTGAGCGCCGGCGCGAAGGCCTGCGCTGTCTGTGGGTCGAGTTACACGAAACAGAACTCGATGCGTTCGTGCGGGCGGGACTGCTCGAGCCACAGTCGCGTCACGACGAGAACGCGATCGCCGACGCGCTCTACGCACATCTCCAGCGCACCCTGGGCCCGCCGCCGTGACACGCAACCGGCGGACCGTCGAGGAGCTGGCCAGAGATACCCTCGACGTGCGCGAGCTTAATCGTGCCGGACTTCTGACGGACGACTGGATCGCGCTCCGACCGTCATTGCGATGGCCCAGGATAACGACAATGCGCCTGGCCCGGTACCGGATCCTGCTTGAGCTGCGCAATCAGTCGGTTCCACAGGGCATCCGGGTGTCCTGGACGCGTTGCCACTTCGGCGGGTTCAGGCCCTGGCTGCTTTGTCCGCATTGCGAGCGACGCGTGGCACGGCTGTTCAAGGGGTTCGCCGGCTATTGCTGCCGAGCCTGCTGCAGAAATCCCATTTATGAGAGTCAGCGCCGGAGCAGGAAGGGACGGGCGTATCTTCAGGCCTATCGGATCAGGCAGCGGCTTGATGGCTCGCGACCTGTGGTCGATGCCATCCCTCCTCGCCCTGGCGGCATGGGCCGAAAGACCTACGCGCGGCTGTGCGCGCGAGTGGAACGGCTGGAGAGGGCGCTGATCGATAGCCTCGTCCTGCGTTACGCGCCACGGTGGATCGCGCCGCGCGCCTCCTATTCATTTAGGTAGCTTCTCCATCGCTGCTCGCGCGCGTCGGCGTCTGAACGCCGTCGACCATCTGAGCGTGCCCGCGCGCAAGAGATCCCCGCACGTCCGTTGCCGGCGAAAGCTGGAGCACTATTGCGGGGCCATCGTTTCGCGTGATCCTAAGTGCGGCGGGCGAGAAGGAGCCTACGTCCGAGTGGCGAGTGCGCTTCGCTAATCGGCGAAACGGTCAGTCCCGTTAGGTGCGGATCCGTTCGATCTAATCCAAATCAATATGGTGGGTATAGTGGTGGGCATAAAGTACACTACCACCATAAAAGTCAATTTAATCAATGTATTGCGTGAAGTCTCTGGCGGACCCGGCGTCCGCCGAACATCGCTCTACCCTAGTCCGCTATAGTCCGTCGGTCACACAGAATACCTCGTTTTTATTGGTCAAGGTGTCTACTGGCCTCTGTTCGCCTCCATCCTGATCCGTTACAATCTACATCCTTGATTGGGGCCTATATTGGGGCCAAGGACGGGCATGAGGCGCACCGGTAAATTGTCAGCTAGACGAGCGGCAACGCTCTCAAGGCCCGGGCGTCACGGCGACGGCGCAGGCCTCTATCTGTCCATATCGAAGGCCGGAGGTACGCTTCGCCGGCGGTGGGTATATCTGTTCACCCGCGGCGGCAAGCTGCGGGAAATGGGTCTGGGAGGCTTCCCTGAGGTGCTTCTGGCGGCAGCCCGCATCGAGCGGGACAAGTGGGCCGCCGTCCTGCGGTCCGGCGGCGACCCGATCGGCCTGCGCAAGGCCGAAAAAGCCGCCTCCAGGGGTGTCCCTACATTCGGCCAGCTCGCTGACGAGGTGATCGAGGGCAAGGGTGCGGAATGGCGTAATGAGAAGCACCGCCAGCAATGGGTGATGACGCTCAACGAATACGCCGCCCCGCTCCGAAGCCGGCCAGTCAACGAGATCGAGACCGATGACGTCCTTGGCGTTCTTCGCCCTCTATGGCGGAAACGCCCGGAAACGGCGTCGCGCCTGCGGGGCCGGATCGAGCACGTTCTGGATGCGGCCCGGGCCAGGGGGTTCCGGCATGGCCCTAATCCCGCGCTCTGGCGGGGGCACTTGGACAAGCTGTTGCCCAAGCGCCCGAAAGTTGCCCAGGGACACCACGCGGCACTGCCCTACGAAAAGGTCGCCAGGTTCATCGGCGAGGTCCGCAAGCGTGACGCCGTGGCCGCGCTGGCCATCGAGTTCACGGTCGTGACCGCGGCGCGCACGGGCGAGGTTCTGGGCGCAACCTGGGATGAGATCGACCTTAAGACCGCCATCTGGATCATCCCGGCCAAACGCATGAAGGCGAGCCGCATCCATCGTGTCCCCTTGTCAGGCCGTGCTGTCGCGATCCTCAGGAAGCTGGAGAAGATTCGTATCGGCGACTTCGTGTTCCCCGGGCGAAAGCCGGGGAGGCCCCTGAGCAACATGTCGATGGAGATGATCCTGCGCCGCATGAAGGTCGAGGACGCCACGATGCACGGCTTCCGATCGAGCTTCCGCGACTGGGTCGGCAATGAGACGCAATTCCCCCGTGAGGTGGCTGAGGCGGCCTTGGCGCATGTCGTCGGCGATGCTGCCGAACAGGCATACCGCCGCGGCGATGCACTCGAGAAGCGCCGGCAGCTTATGGAAGCATGGGCGGAATACTGTGAGCCGAACGTTGCAAAAACCAAGATTGTTCCGCTTATTCAGCGGCGGGGACAAAAATGAAGATTGGAGGCAAATCTGGCAAGGCGACAACCAAAGTGAAGAAGACCACCAAGCCGGAAACCATTGTTGCCAGACAGATTGCTGGCCTCGCCAACTTGGAATATCGGCGAGTACTAGTCGCGGATCAGGCAATGTTTCGTGACCTGCGGGAATCGATCGAGAGAATTGGCAACCACACTGACAATGAAAAGGCTCGATCTTATGCGGAAAAGGTCGCGAAGCACCTCGGCGAAATGGCGAACCACTTTGAATTTCTGCAGAGCTTTGTACCAAATGCAAGCCCAGGCGACGCGGCGCCGAGCAGTATCGACGAGGCTCTGAGCGTCATAGAATACGCCGCGCTCGAGCATGTCAGCGAACTGATCGGTGCCATCGAAATCACTTGCCAATCGGCCTTGGTGTTCGGGTACGAGCTCGCTAGCGACCCAAGGTCGTTGCCGAATATTAAAAAGTTTCAAAAGGAACAGGCGAAGAGGGCGCGCGAGGCGCGGGCAATAAAGATCGCAGCGTCGAAAAAGGAGCAGGCGCTTAAGACGGCCATTGAAAAGCACCTTCCACAGCCGAGTGGGCGCGATTACAAAGACGCAAATTCAATTCTTGATTCCGTAAACGAAGATCTCGAAAACCGCGGGCTTTGCAAAGTGAACGTGGACAAGATTCGTCGTTGGATCAAAAAACACCGCGCTCTTTAAGAGTGCAGAAAAAAGTTCCGGCACTCTTAAAGAGCGCGCCGGCGCCTGCTTTTCGTCGCTGATGAGCGCAGTTAGGAAGTAACCACCGCAACGGATGTCAGTGATTAACGGACATCAGAAAGGTGGAACAGAGTGACGACAGCACGAAGAAATTTCGGCTCCATCAGCACGGCTAATCGGGAAGCCCCAGACTCGATGGAAAGGGAAAAGTCCAAAAAGCTCGCCCACTCCATAGACGAAGCCAGCGATCGACTCGACGTATGTCCGGCTACAATTTGGAAGTACGCCAAGCTTGGAAAAATCCGGCTGATCAGAATAGGCGGAAGAACCCTGATGCCAGACGACGAGTTGCGGCGGATTCTGATCTCTGGCGTCTAACAAACCGGCCGCCCCTTGCGGGAGCGGCCGGCGATAGTCAACACGATGCTCGGAAAGCCTGTGAATACTAGCGCACGTCGCTTCGCACGCCAAGGGCGGTCTCCTTCAGTCAACGGAGACCATCATGAAAATCCCCCTTAGGAAGCCGCCTGCGGGCGCACGAAGTATCAATGAAGGCGGACGACACGTTATCGCGCAGGCTAGGGCCATGACGAGCCCAACACCTGATCCGCGGGCGGCTACAACGATTACGGTCATCACCTGCACGCAGCCGTCTCGTGTCTGCAAGGCCTACACTAGGCGTGCCGATGGCAGCCTCGACAAGAGCGCTGCCGCCAATCTCAGCGAGGGCATCGCGCAGAGCTACATCGTAGAGGATGCCGACAAGATGGCTGGCCTGCTGGAGAACGTAACCAGTAGCGACAATAAGGTGATCGTCCCTGCTCGGTGGCACAATGACGACGGGTCGCCCTTCTACATCTACTCCAAAGCCAAGCTCGCGGAGCTGCTGGGCTGCGCCGAAGATGACGTGCCCGTCGGCATCGTCGAGCACGAGGGCCGTCGCGTTGCTGCGCGCCTCGAGGCCGGGATGGACCCGTCGGAATGGTTGGTCCTAGACGCTGATAATCCGCCAGGCATTCCGCCAGACTGGGCTGCCAAGGACATTCAGCAGCGGCTCAAAATGTGGGAGCCGATCCTTCCTGGGATTTCGCAGGTAACTCGAGTTGCGCTACGCGGTTCATCGGCTCGTGTCGTAAAGATTGGTGAAGCCGGCAAAGGCGCTACACACGCCTGGATCCGGGTGAGCGATCCCTCGAAGATCGCCTTGATGAAGGCGCTCATCAGCGTGGAGATGGTAAACTGTGGGCTATCCTTTCCCTACGAAAAGCACAGCCGAACGACAGGTGACGTCGTCGGTATAGAGCACAGGAGCGTCTTCGACCTAGCCGTCTTCGACACAGGCCGGATCGTGTTCTGCGCCGAGCCCGATGCCAGATGCGCGCATGGATATCGCTGCGATGATGCTGACATCGCCATCGTCGATGGAAACGATGTTCTGGACCTTTCAGCCCTGAAGCTACCCGATGAAAGTGCATTGCATTCCTACGGCCGGAAGACCGGTATCAAGCTTTCTGTCTCGATCGGTGAGAGTGGCAGTCTCTCCACAGTTTCGAGAGGCCAGTTGACGCTTGACACCGAGATCGAGAGCCGAGGCGTGACGAAGACCTTGCGCGAGCATGTCTCTGGCATGAAGCCCGGCGAAAAGTTGCGCTGCGAGGCCCCCTTCCGAGAGTCGTCCAGTGAGGCGGCCTTTATCGGAATTGACACCAAGGGAGAACCCTTCGTCTTCGACATTGGCAACGGAGTAAAATACCACTTGGCAGACGGTAGCTGGTGGCCAGGCGTGACTGATGGTGCGCCAGATCCGCTGAACGGCCTGATCGAAGCGACCAAAACGGATCCAGGTGCGCCCTTCGCGCCTGCAGTTCTGGCACGGCTTGCGGCATTAAGGGCAGCCGATCGTGCTGCGTTTGAAACCTTGCGTTCTGCGCTAAGAAGCGCCGGCTGCCGTGTGTCGGAGTTAGATGACGCTATCCCTGGCGATGGCCTCGAGCGTCGGACTACCCAGGTTGATGTGCTCCTAGAGCTTGCTGAGGTTGCAGACTTCTTCCACACCTCGGATGAAAAAGCGTACGCAGATATTGATGTTAACGGCCACCGAGCAACGGTCGCGGTACGCTTACAGAGCTTCAGGCGCATCCTAACGCGCCTCTACTTTGAGGAAACGGGCGGAGCACCCAACTCCGAGGCACTGAACGCTGCGCTACTCGCACTCGAGGCTAGAGCCATTTTCGACGGACCCGAGCGTGCTGTGCACGTTCGCGTCGGTGGCGCTGACGGCAAGTACTACCTCGACCTGGGCGACGACACCTGGCGGGCGATCGAGATCGACACCACAGGCTGGCGGGTCATCGAGCGTCCGCCGGTGCGTTTTCGGCGCGCCGCCGGTGCGCTTCCGCTGCCGGTGCCCGTCGCCGGCGGTTCGATCATGGACCTCCGTCCCCTGCTCAACGTGTCCGACGAGGATTTCGTTCTAGTCGTTGCGTGGCTCCTCGCATCCCTGCGCTCGACCGGGCCGTACCCTGTACTCGTGCTCTCTGGCGAACAGGGCTCCGCCAAGTCCACGTTCGCTGGCACGCTGCGAAGCCTGATCGACCCGAACAAGGCGCCACTGCGTTCCCTGCCGCGTGGAGACCGCGACCTTTTTATTGCTGCCAACAACTCACATATCCAAGCGTACGACAACGTCTCTTTTTTGTCCGTGGCTATGTCTGATGCGTTTTGCCGGATCGCCACCGGCGGCGGGCTTGCTACGCGGCAGCTCTATTCCGACGGCGATGAAACGCTATTCGATGTGGTCAAGCCAGTGATCCTGAACGGCATCGAGGACTTCGTGACGCGGCCTGATCTCGCCGACCGCGCGCTGTTCCTGACGCTGGAGCCCATCGCCGAGAAGGATCGCCGGCCGGAGGGTGAAATCCGGGCTGCGTGCGATGCGGCCCGCCCGGGCATCCTGGGTGCTCTCCTCGACGCGATGGTGGTGGGCCTTCGTCGGCTACCGGATATAAAACTGGCAAGGCTCCCTCGTATGGCCGACTTTGCATTATGGGCCACTGCTTGTGAGCCCGCCTATGCAGTCGAGGGGACATTTGCACGCGCCTACGATGCCAACCTTAGTGGTGCCATCGAGTTGATGCTGGAGACTAACCCAATAGCAGCTGCGATCCGGACCTTCGCGATCCAAAAAGTTTGGGAAGGAACCGCAACAGAGTTATTGCCGGCGCTCAGCACCTGCGCCGGATATCACGGCCAGACCAGGACGTGGCCTAAAACACCAAATATGTTAAGCGGCAGACTACGTCGCATTGCTCCAGCGCTACGCACGGTCGGCATCCACGTGACATTTGGGCGAGACGCGGCAAGTCGGGGAATACGGATTGAGAGGATGTCGGACTGGCCGCTCCCCACCGGGGGGAGTATCTTTTCGAAGCCGAAAAAGTGACGCTTTCATCGTCATCATCGTCACTACCGTCATCGATAACCTTGAGATCTGGTACCTTGGTCGACTTTTTAGCCTGCAGTGACGATGGTGACGGTGATGACGATGAAATCGTGGGTTGACCATCGGAGGGCGCGCGTCAGCACTATCTTAGCTTCTTGGCCTCACACTTCCCGTGCCGCTGCCGCTGTAAGGCGACGTGACGTACACTCTCGTCGAGCTACCAGGCGCGGGTGACGCGCCGTTCCGAAGGGAGTTCTTGCGTTGCACCCATACTTCGAACTGGTCGAGAGGTCTGCCCGCATCGCGCTCCATGCGCTGAAGGAAGCTGAAGATCAGGTGCCGCATATGGGCGGTACCACAGCGGCTGTGAAGACTCTGCAAGCGATCCGGCTGCAGAAGGCCATCATTTCAGTCGGAATGTTTTCCATGTTGGAGTCGATCCTGCAGGATCGCTTGAAGTCCAAGAACGGCTTTACGGAGGCGCGTCGCTGCCTGAAGGGGCAAAAGGAAGTTGCGCTAGAGAAGCGATTTTGCCCAGTTCAACGCGGCCATAAATGTGCTGAAGCATGGACTAGGGGAAAGCTACGAGGCACTCTTGAAGCATAAACAGTTACCATTCCGGATAAAGCATCCCGGCGATGCGTTCTTCTTCGAGGGAGATGCGTCTGAAGTTAGGACTTTGGTGGACGTGGATACCAAGTTTGTCATGGACTGTGCGCAGCTTATTCGGGACGTCTCCAACGTAGTTCGCGAAGTGCATCCGGGCGCGGCGCTGTAGTAGATTCGAAGGACTACGGGGACGAGCCCAGAGACGGCCTGGCCCCGAGCCAGTCGTTCAATTTCGACCACCTCCGTCGGCCAGAGATATTCTTTACCGCTATTGCGACGGCTTTCTTCTGGCCAACGACGACGACCAATCGTTTGCCGCGGGTCACAGCGGTATACAGCAGGTTCCGCTGCAGCATGGCGTAATGCTGGGTCAAAAATTGGGATGACGACGGCAGGATATTCAGAGCCCTGGCTCTTGTGGATGGTGACCGCATAAGCCGGCACCAGGGTATCGAGTTCGCCAAAAACAAATTTGACGAAGCGTCCGTCGAATTTGGCGACCAGCTCGCCGGCATCCGAATCGACTTCCTCGATGTAGCCGATGTCGCCGTTATAGACCTCCTTGTCGTAATCGTTCTCGATCTGCATGACCTTGTCACCGGGCGCAAATGTCCAGCCGAAGCGGTCAATTTTGCGTTCGCCGGCAGGGTTGAGAGCGGCCTGTAGTTCGATGTTGAGCGACCGGGCGCCGACTCCGCCGCGGTTCATGGGGCAGAGTACCTGGATGTCGCGGATGGGATCGAGGCCGAAGCGCTGGGGAATGCGGGACTTTACCAATTCGATGATGCGCGGGACGGCGGTCTCGGGATCGTCGGCGGGCACGAAGTAGAAGTCGCTGTCGCCCTCAGGCCGGGAAAGATCAGGAATGATGCCCTGGTTTATCCTATGCGCGTTGGTGATGATCTTGCTTTGCGCTGCCTGCCGGAACACTTCGGTCAGCCGCACCACGGGAACAGCGCCAGAAGCAATGATGTCGGCCAGAACCTGCCCTGGACCCACCGAGGGCAACTGGTCGATGTCGCCAACGATGAGAAGGGCGCTATTGTCGGGGACTGCCTTCAGCAGCGCCTGCATCAGCATGACGTCGACCATTGAGGTCTCGTCGACGACCAGCAGGTCGCACTCGAGCGGGTTATCGGCATTGCGTTTGAAGCCGCCGCCCTTCGGGTCTGTCTCGAGCAACCGATGAATCGTCTTGGCCTCAAAGCCGGTGGCCTCGGTCATGCGCTTGGCTGCGCGGCCGGTCGGGGCGCAAAGGAGCAGGTCGACGCCCTTCGCAGCGAGAATGCGCAGGATCGAATTGACGAGGGTCGTCTTGCCGACTCCTGGGCCGCCGGTAATGACGAGCACCTTCGACAGCAAAGCCAGGCGGATTGCCTCGGCCTGACTGCTGGCGAGCGTGAGGCCAGTCTTGGTCTCGATCCAGGGGAGTGCCTTATGCGGGTCGATGTAGGGCCACGGCAAAGCGCCATTTGCCAGACGCGACAGACGCTCGGCGGTGACCTGCTCTGCGCGATAGAGGCCGCTTAGGAAGACGCAGGCTGTCTCGCCTACGGCGTCGGCGACAACGGTTCGCTCGGCAAGCTCAAGATCCAGGGCGGTCTGGACCAGTTCCTTCCGGACGCCCAATAACTCGACAGTCGATGGCACGAGCTCGTCAGCAGGTAGGCCGCAGTGACCCTCATCCATTGCCTCGGTCAGTGCATAGGAAATCCCGGCACGCACCCGAATCATTGCTGTTTTCTCGATGCCGAGCCTCATCGCGATTGCATCGGCCGTCTTGAATCCGATACCGCGGATGTCGCGCGCCAGGCGGTATGGGTTCTCGGTCATGACTTGGACGGCATCGGCACCATACGTCTTGAAGATCCGGACGGCTCGGGCCGTTCCTACACCATGGCTGTGCAGGAAGACCATGATTTCACGGACAATCTTCTGATCTGCCCAGGCCTCGGTAATCCGCTTGGCGCGCAGGGCACCAATGCCGGTGACTTCACGAAGCCGATCCGGCTCGGCCTCGATGATGTCGAATACCTTCTCTCCGAAGGCCTTGACCATCTTCTTGGCGTATACCGGCCCAATGCCGCGGATCATTCCCGAGCCAAGGTACTTCTCGATGCCATCAATTGAAGTCGGCTCGGAGGTGCGCATGAAGCGCGCCTTGAACTGCTGGCCATGGGTGCGGTCGTTGATCCATTCACCCGATGCAGTAACCCACTCACCGGGAGAAATAATCGCGGCATGGCCGACGACCGTGACCAGATCGCGGTGGCTGCGTGCCTTGATCCTCAGAACGCAGAAGCCGCTGTCGGCATTGTGGAAGGTGACACGTTCGACAAGGCCGGCGAGCACTTCCTGAGTTGCGGTTTCCTGCATGAGCTTTCATTGACGCTTCAAGGCGATTGGTCGTCGGGCAGAGAATAGCTAGCTCTGGTGGAAATCGGTCAAGGGATAACCGTCGACATTGTGGCGGGCGGCCCTGTTCGTTACCCTAGACTGCATATTCAGGTCTTTTTCGGAGTGTCCGATGACGGCTCGACCACCGTTAACGCCTTTTCTCTCGCCAGCCTTGGGGCGTCGCCTTGGACAACCTAGCATCCCTGCCATCGGTGAAGTCGTCCTATGAAAGCCACCGCAGCCGTCATGCACAGGGTCAACGAGCCGTTGTCGATCGAGCAGGTCGATCTTGACGCACCTGCGCGCAACGAAGTGCTAATCAGCACAGCTTTCGCTGGCGTGTGCCACAGCGATCTGCACTACATGGAGGGCCTCTATCCGCGTGCGTGCCCTTGCGTGCTGGGCCATGAATCGTCTGGCGTCGTGGTCGCGGTAGGTGCTGACGTCACATATGTAAAGCCTGGTGACCACGTCATCACCTGCGTGTCGGTATTCTGCGGCGAGTGTGAGTATTGCCTGAGTGGACGCATGTCGCTGTGCGTCAGTCCCGCGACGCGGAGACCACCTGAGGGACCGCAGCGCATGAGCTTGAACGGCGTACCCATGCCGAGCCCGGCGGCGCTCTCGTCTTTTGCCGACCACATGCTGGTGCACGAACATGCGGTGGTGAAAATCCGCGAGGATATGCCGCTCGATCGCGCTGCACTGATCGGCTGCGCCGTCACGACGGGGGTCGGCGCAGTGTTCCGGACGGCCAGAGTCGAGCCGGGATCGACGGTCGCGGTGATCGGGCTCGGTGGCATCGGCTTGTCGGCGGTGAATGGTGCAGCGATCGCCGGTGCAGGCCGCATCATTGCCATCGACCGTGTTGCCTCGAAATCGAATCTTGCCAAAGAGTTCGGAGCCACCGATTTCGTCGATGCCTCGACAGTTGATCTGGTTAAGGCCATCCGCGAGATGACTGGCGGCGGGGTCGACTATTCGTTCGAGTGCGTCGGGTTGAAGCCGACCGTGGAGCAGTCATTTCGCATGATCAAGCGCGGCGGCACGGCTACGGTTATTGGCATGATGCCGACCGGCATACGTTTCGAACTGTCAGGCGCCGAGATCCTCGGTGAAAAGCGCATCCAAGGCTGCGCCATGGGCTCCAACCGTTTCCGCACAGATATGCCACGCTTCATTGACTTCTACATGCGCGGCCTGCTCAAACTTGACCTTATGATCTCTGGTCGCGTCCGCCTCGATCAGATCAACGAGGCCTACACCCAGCTCAAGACTGGTGAGATCGCCCGCAACGTCATTGCGTTCTGACGTGTCGCGCGGCTGACCGAGAGGGGCGTCCCTCGGCGAGCTGAGGGCGGCCGGTGTTGCAATGCACGACTTGGCGCGGGCATAGAACAGGCAAGATGCGGCATCGCCACCATGACGCAAAGAGGGCAATGTGCAGGTCGTTTATTTCGACGAAGTGAAATACGAAAAGAACCGCTCTCCCTTCTATTGGCTTGGCGCGATCGTCGCCGACGCGGAGCAGATCCAGGATCTGGAGCGTCAGGTGAACGACTTGGCCGAAGAGATCTTCGGCACGCGGACCTTAACCAAAGAAACCGAGTTTCATGCTGCCGACATCCTGAGCGGGAATAAGCAATTCAAAGGCTGGGAAGCGAGCAAGCGCGTCAGCACCCTTAAGAGCTTGGTCACCATCTTCGGATCTGCGCGGGGCCTCGGGAAGGTCTACGTCAAGATGGACGTGGGGAAGATGCTGAGCGACGATGTGGAGGGCATCGCCTTCATGTATCTCGTCGAGCGCGTCGACCTCTACCTGCGCACGCAGGAGTCGCCAGGCATGCTCATCGGTGATCGCGAAAACGAAACCGTCGCAGGAAAGTTCGCGGAGAAGCTTTCACACTACCGCACGGACGGCACGCAGTACGAATTTGGACAGCAACTCGAGCGCCTGCTGGATACCGTGCATTTCACGCACTCCCATCACAGCAGAATGCTGCAGCTGGCCGACCTGCATGCATGGCTAAGGCAGCTTCGGGAGGCCGGCGATCAAAATAAATGGCACCGCAAACAGGTTCTTGAACACGTCTCGACCATCAACGATTGCCTGTTTGCGCACCGGTACAAGGAGTGGCCAGGTGCCTAGCACTCGAACGCAAATGGCAGACGCCTGAATGCGGCGCTCGGTCCCTCAAGTTGGTGCAAGGCCCCGTATTCTGTGTTAGATACACGCTGTGTACCGATGGCGGCATCAAATGACAAAGGCAAAGCACCCTGCAGGAAGGCCCACGCTCTATCGCCGTGAGATGTGCGACAGGCTCGTGGAAGCTACAAACGGACTGACTGCAGAGGCTGCGCAGCCAGGGTCGGCATTTCGGCTCGATCACTTCCCTATTGGCAACAACAGCCCCCCGAGTTTGCAGGCCATACCAGGCGCGCTCCCGCAATGGCCAACGGGGCACCGTACCTGTTCGGCAGGAACCCCAGTTTTGAGCGAGGTCGCAGATGAAGGAGCAACTGCCTCGCGTGCGTTTCACAACGATGCAGCGCCTGTTTATTGAAGCCTATCTTGTGTCCCGGAACATCACCAAGGCAGCGATTGCTGCTGGCTGCAAAGAGCGTAGCGCTCATGCGGTCGGTTGGAAGTGGTTTAAAAAGGCTGCAATCAGAGCCGAAATCGAGGCTCGTCTTGCGTCCACCTTTGATCGCTACGCAGTCACCAGCGAGCGCATCATCCGCGAGCTAGCGTTGATCGGATTCGGCAGCATCGACGACTTCGTCGCGGTGCAGGACGACGGTTCGCTGGTCGTCGACTTCGGCACTGCGACACGCGAGCAGATGGCCTCTCTGAAATCAATCGAGATCGACGAGCGCATGATCGACGGCGCTGCGGCTGGCGTGCGCAAGGTCAAGATCAGCATGAGCGACAAAAGGCAAGCCCTGATGGACCTGGCTAAGATCGCGCGCCTCCTGCCGGCCGATCGACACGAGCACTCAGGCCCAGGCGGTGGCCCAATTGAGGTCAAGCCGGAGCACAAGATCGACATCGCGGCGCTCGAGCCCGAGCAGCGTGACCAGTTGCGTGAGATCTTGCTGGCGGCAAAAGCCCTCGCCACTAAAGCAGTCTAAGGAAGCCAACATCTCATTATGAGTGGTTGCAGGCGACGCCCGCTACCGCGCCGTTATGCTCGCTAAACGCTGCAGGAACTAGGTTCGGCTGCGTGTCTGGTACACGCGAATTGAGGCGATCAACTATTGCATAATGCAGCGATAAAGATCACCGGGGCAATGCGCGGGCTGTTTAGTGGCGTTGGGCACCGATCTGTGCCTGGCAACAGGCATCATTGCTCGAGCATTCTGAGGAGCAGCGCATCAGTTGCTATGGCGTCCTTCTCGCCACCAAACGGTGTGCCTCTTAAAGTGGCATATTTGACAAACTTTGAGACCCGTCTCATTATGTGCAATCGGCGTTGCACATAACAGGATGGCTATGGCTCAAGGCAAATTTGTCTCCTATCTGCGAGTGTCAACGGATCGGCAGGGGAAGTCCGGGCTTGGCCTCGAGGCCCAGCGAGCTGCTGTCGAGAGCTACCTGGATGGCGGCAGGTGGAAGATCATTAAGCAGTTCGTGGAGGTCGAAAGCGGCAGGCGCTCCGATCGGCCTAAGTTAGCCGAAGCACTGACGATGTGTCGGGCGCACCGTGCTGCGTTAGTGGTTGCCAAGGTCGACCGCCTGGCTCGTTCGCAAAGCTTTCTGTCACGGATCCTGGAAGCAGGCGTCGAGGTGCGCTTCTGTGACCTTCCTCAGATCGAGGGACCTACAGGCCGCTTTCTCCTGCAAAGCATGATGGCTGTTGCCGAGCTGGAGGCCGGCATGATTTCCGCCCGCACGAAGGCCGCCTTGGCAGCAAGCAAGGCCCGCGGAAAGCAGCTGGGAGGCTTCCGAGGTCGCGCCGGCACCGCAGAAGACACTGCCAGAGCTCGTGCTGCCCGGACGATGAAGGCGAACGATCAGGCCCGTTCAATCGCGCCCATCATCGACCGCGTGGACCCGGACGGAACTGCGTCGCTCCGTGGTATCGCCCGGGCGTTGAATGACGAAGGCGTGCCGACGCCGAGCGGTGAGGGGACGTGGACAGCCGCCACAGTGGCGCGCCTACGCCAACGGCTCGAACTGACCTAAGAATCCGAGCAATGTGACTTTTTCGGGTGAGTGGTCACGGGCTCCAGCGTGGCCTATTAAAACGACGGGAATGACCAGAGATGCTACCCCGGCTTCCGCCCAGCCTGGAGATTGCCATCCGAGGTGCGGCCGGCGTGATTTGCGTGCAGTGGCGGCAGGCAATGATGACTGGCCGCGTCAAAAGGTGGTCAGGCCGCTCGCGGCGCGCCGAGGCCGGGTGGGGAGGCCGAGACCCGCGTCCGCAGCGGGACCGGTCCCGCGGAAGCCCAGCCCCCGTTGCCCCGAAAAATTTGGAAAATTTCCTACAGACTCCAAGCGGCTCTCTTGTTCAACCCGAATGGTCGACTGCAATCGCGCTCGGCATAGACGAGTAGGAGCGCAAGACCGGCCGGGATCTAACCCCGACCGCCCCTGGAGGCCACGCGAAAGGGGACAACTGCGCCGCCCTTGAATGGGCATCTTCCCAGAGGCCGTCGTTGCGGCGGAGGGCGAGAAGGCCACTCGTTAAAATACGCAGCGCAGCTATAGCCGGTCATGAGTGGACGGAGGAACGTCTTATCCCTGATCCCTGAGCCATGAGGGAGGGATTAGCGGGGTGCGGGGCCCAGGCAGTTTCCGATTACACTCAAATTCCGGAAGGGTATGACGACCAAGAAGGCGGCAGGTGGGCGTGCTGTCGCCCAACGATGTGCACCGTGAGGAAGGCTGGCCGGCGTCGAACGATCCGCCTGCCGACAGCATCGAGCCGCCGGTCGCAGGCGGTAAACCGGCGAGCGAGGCGACCGACGAGCCGGGGAAGCTCTCGCCGCTGGCCGACGATGCCGATAAGATCGCGCTGCTTGGCCACCATCGAGGCCGCCATGCCTGAACTGCGAGATCTCGACTCACCTGAGTTCGCACCGATCAGGGCTCGCCTGGCGCGGGCCTATCTCGAGCACAAGGCCGACATCGGCGCCGCGCATGCCGACGATGCAGAAATCGTGGCTCGCGTCGATGCGATCAGCGAGGTCATGTTGGCGGCGATGAAGCGGGCGCTCACAACGCGGCACAAACCGTGGCTCACGCGCTATAGCTGGTTCGTCGATCTGGTGAACAAGCTGCTGGACGACGAGCCGGGCAAGCCGCTCGACGGCTAGTTCGAAGCGGAATCGACGATGCGAAGGAGGTAACTCGCCAGCATGAGCATGTGCACTGCGTCGGCAGCCTCTACTTTTGCCTCGCGATGGCCGTGCGGATTCCTGCAACTTTGAAAGGCGCCCGCAAAAAGATGCGAGCGACCTTCACGTTCACCTGGCTCGGCCGTCATATCGGTCAGGGGCCAGACTTCGCATCGAAGGCGGCGCGCATTAGGTCCGCACCTACTTTGCCGCTTATGTTGCTGGCCTCGCGGACCGCGATCTCAACCTCTTTGAAGGCCAAAAACACCGCCGTTTGATAATCGCCGCGCTGAAAGTTGAAATAGATGTTGTCCTTGATACGAGGATGAAGAACGTTGCGAGGAAGGAGCGAGGCCGCCTTATACTCGTCGCTTCCCGCCTGCGAAACCAGCCGACGCGCGCGCCGGCCAATCCTTTTCCATCCATGTCGTGCATTTGTCGGATCGGCAGCGATAAGGAGCGCTTGGCCGTCTAGCCAAGCGAATGCCTCGCGTACAGCTTCCAGGACTTCGTTCCGCCGCTCGCGCGGATAGGCAGTCGGAGCGATGTCACTAGACGGGAAAAGTTCGGTCTCGAAGTTGCCGGGGTGCATCATTCCGTTGGTCAACCGGTCACTAGTCACTCTGAGCAACAGAATCCCGAGTTCCTCAGGGTCCAAATTTAGTAGCGTGTCGGCCTCAGGGACGAGTTGTTGCAGCGTCGGCACGATTGATCTCCCCCGGTGGTTGTCGCGGCGCCTATACGTGGGCGGTGCAATGGCAGATGCGAGCATAAAATAGCGAAAATGGTCGAGAGCAAAGCCGCGAACCGGCTGGGCCTGTCGGCTCAAAGAGTCCACCCTTCGCCGACGATTAGACGCTGCCACGTTGAGGGCAAGCCATTGTAGTTGAGCTTTGGCACGCCTTGCACGAATTGGCCGGCCGGAAATATGTTCCAGTTGCGATCGGCAAACTGCGAAAAGTGATGATTCGAATTCGAGTGCTCTTCAAATTCCACAATCTCGGTTTGAGTGTTGCCGCCCGGATCACGCTCTTCGACGACGTGTGATGAATAGAATTTGATCGACACGATCGCAGGTGACCGCTCAAGAACGCGGCTTGCGAGCGCCCGCATCCCATCGACAAAGGATCCCTTGGCGATCCATGCGCGAGGATACTTCACGAAAATGATGCCCGGCACGTCTTCCGGGAGTTGGCGCTTGGCTGCCGAAAACGAACTTTCGAGTGTTCTGATCGTGATCTTCGTGTCTTCCATCTTGCACTTCGTCTCGGCGCAAATTGGCGTGCCATCGCCGAGCGTAATAGCAAGATCATAGTCCTGCCGCTTAACGCTCGACGGTGTGACAAACTCGAAGGTCAGCGCAGGATCGATCGCCTTCGTGATGAGCATGCGCCCGATTTCCATCGAAGCATACGCCGACTCGACTTGGCCGGCCCGCAACTCCGTCCAGCAATTGCCAAAGCCCGTTGCACTCTAAAAGTTGTACAGCATCTCTCCCAAGACGATGCGCCGCATGCGTAACGTCTCGATAGCTGCCGTCGATTTGTCGTCACGAAGGAAGCCTTTGCCAGAGGTGATGTGCTCGGCGATCCAATCCGCGCCGAGAAATCTTCGTATGACTTCGATCGCGAGCTTGTCCGACCGCCCCGAAATCGTTTCAAAGCGCCGCTGCGGGATCAATGAATTCACGCGGCGAATCTGTTCGAGCGTTACGATGGGAGGCGCGACAGCGGCCAGGGTGGGCATTCTATTGCGTGGTGAGCTGTCGCGGATCGGTAACAACTATCTCGGGTTTACCGCGGTATTCCTTGATTGTCCCTGTCGCACACACACGCTTTCCCATAAGAGTTGTTTCAGGCGTGCCGAATTTTGGCCGATCATTTCCCCAAATCAGAATCGTAAAGACTTGAGTTGGATACGGGCGGTCAAGGTTGAGATAGGTTGGCTGTCCCTTGCTGCGGATCGCGAAATTCGTGGATGCCACCGTGCTACACACAGTGGCGACCTCACCTATGTGATCGGCCGCATCTTGCGCTGCTAGCCAAGCTGCCGCCCAAGCGACTGGCACGCTAAGCAACGCAACAACCAAAGCCAGCACTCTCATGACTCCCCCAAGTCGGTCGTACTGCGCGAGAATAGTACCACCGAACGGCGAAGGGGCTAGATGAATATTCGGCTTGTAGGAAATAGAGCGCGGCGCGTTCTCGCTGCGTTAGTTGTGCTTTTCGCTATCAGCAGCGATGCCTGGGCTTGGGGCGATCAAGGGCACAAGGTCATCTGTGATGGGCTCCACTCCGAGACCTGCCCAGGCGCAGCGGCGTGTGTCGTGACGGTAATCAAGAAGGACTTTGAAGGCCTGTCGTCCAACAACGCGAGCCCGGCGCAGAAGCTCGCATCGTTGAAATTTCTCGGGCACTGGGTCGGAGACATCCATCAACCGCTTCACGTCTCATTCAGGACGATCGAGGCGGAAACGGCATCCTGGTGATGGGAGAATGCGGCACCTCCAACCTGCATTCCGCCTGGGATACTTGCCTCGTGCTCAAGGCAGTCGGGAAGACGTGGGCGAAGCCGCCACTGATCCGATGAAAACGATCACGCCAGCCAGAATTGAGGGCTGGAGCCATTCGAAGCCGATGGACTGGGCGAACGAGTCCTTCGCTATCGTGGAACAGCCGCAAACGAAGTACTGCATTCGACAGGGCGCGTCCTGTGAACAGCCAGCGGGGAAGGTGACGATCGATGCTGCCTATGTCGCAGTGAACGCTCCGATCATCCGGCAGCAATTGCAGAAAGCAGGCGTCAGGCTCGCGCATTTGCTCGACGCCGCTTTGGGCAAGTAGCGACATTGAGAGCGGTAAGATGTGGGCGACGCGGGAGTTGTTTGGGGAGACTAGGCCCGTGTAATGGCCGGCGGCTTCCAAGTACTGTTGAGGATGGAAGGGTTACCTTCCTTCGGCCAGTACATGCGCATCATCGCGATGAAATCGCCCTTCGGCGCAGGCAGCCAGTTCGTTTCGAGATCTTTGCCCGGTGATTCGTTCTGGAAATATAGAGTCAGCGAACCGTCCGCACTGTACTTCGGGTTGTCGCGTAGGCTGACCGTGAACTTGTTCAGGGCGTTGGGAACGAACCACCAGCCCTGGTCGATTTGATACATCGTGATCGACCAGAAACCGCTTACTGGCGGCGTTTGGCCCTTCGCGAAGGTGAGCGTGTAGCGGTTCGCTCCCGAGAGTTTCTGCCCGCTGCCGTCGACTTCGGTGTACGGGTAGACGGCATCCTGCGGCAGGTTGGCCGGCCAACCGAACGCCGCTACGACGGCCCGCTTCATGTAATCGGTCCCGTAAACGCCGAGGCCCTTGGTCACGATCCAGCCGTTCACCACTGCGCCCAGGCTGTTCGGGCTGGCCTCGATGCGATGGAGTGCGGCCTTGCCGAGGTCCTTGAGCGCGGCCTGCACCGCCGGCTGCAGCTTTGACATGTCGAACGGCTGCCCGGGAACGAGGCCGATCTTGGCCATGCGGGCCAGCATCGGCGCATCTTCGCGCGCCGGAGGGGCGGTGCCGCCCATCAGACGCGCCATCATGTTGAAATACGTAGACGTATCCATGTCGAGGATCACCGACTGCGGCTTGTCGGTCATGCTGAAGCCGGGATTCGGATTAACCGGGGGTGCCTGGTAGGTGTAGGATTTTCCGTAAGCGCTGAGCGGCACGATCTTGTACTGGGCTTGCAAGGCATTGACGGTGGCATAGTCCTGATCGGTGCCGTCGGCGTAGGTGCGTCCCAGAATCACCATGTAACGCGTGGCGCACTTGATCTGCTTCATCCCGGCCGGGACGGTGCCAGCCCAGCCTGGCCCGGTGATCAGGTAGTTAGCGGCCTGGCCGCCGGCGGTGCGGGTGCCGGGCGAATTGAAATCGGTCATCCAGAGATCGGTCATCTCGAACAGGTAGAAGCGCTTTCCCATGTCCGGGTGACTGAAAACCTGCGGCTCGGTTAGATCGACCCACGCCACGGAATAAAGCGTGTCG
>Ga0308309_10000479_pt1 | contig 25684 bp, 17 predicted proteins | sample HubBroMetageWFT5_FD_192491 | JGI IMG/M metagenome (GOLD analysis project Ga0308309, IMG submission 192491) | Warmed and freeze-thawed soil microbial communities from the Hubbard Brook experimental Forest, New Hampshire - Hubbard Brook CCASE Soil... | ecosystem: Environmental > Terrestrial >...
ATTCAGCCCGGGAGCGGATACCCAGACGCCTACCAGCTGTTCGGAATGCGGATATGCCAGTGGCTTTAGCAGTACGCCTTCGAGGACGGAGAAGATGGCCGTATTCGCTCCCACACTGATGGCGAGCGTCAGCAGGGTGATGGCCGTGAACATCGGCGTGCGGAGCAGCCTGCGAATCACTTGCCTCAGCTGGTCGCGGAGCGAATCCATAGAGCAAACCTCCCGGCGTCATGGCCCCGGTGAACGTACCAGCACATCCGAGGTGCCTATAAAAGAAATATACGAGGGCTCGCCGCCGAAAGTTCCACAGGACATTTGATGGGGGGATGTGAGGAGGGTGAGTCCGCGCGAAGCGATTAGATCTTCAGGAAAATGCGCTTGCGATACAGCGGGTACATTGCCAGCCAGCAAACCAGCACGAAAGAAAGCGAGTAGAGCAGCGAAGCGTTGGCGCTGGGAGGGCTGTCGTGAGTCGTGAAAATGGTGTTGTAGATGAGGTACTGCAAATCCACATAGCCGTCCTGCGGCATATGGACTCTCACGAAGCCAAGGAAAATGGCCAGCATCTCGGCGAAAACGTAAGCGGCAATCGAGTTCATTCCGAAGACGAGCGCGGGCATCGTCCAGCCGCGGGATTTCTTGATGTCAATCAGCCAGTACAATAGCGCGAGCACAACGAGCGCGAAGCCTGCTGTGAACAGAACGAAAGAGCTGGTCCACAGCTTCTTGTTGATGGGAAACCATGTGTTGAAGAGTTCCCCGGCCGCGAGTCCGAGCACGCCCGCCACCACCATCCACGCGGCTTTTTTCAGCGACGTTGCTTTCGACCGGAGCCACTCCCCCGTCATCACGCCAAGAAGCGCCGTGGCAACCGAAGGAATCGTGCTGAGGACGCCCTCCGGGTCGCGCGTCCCTTCATAGAGGTGGCCCATGAGCAGTTTGCGGTCGAGCCATGCGGCGAGGTTGCCGTCGGGATCGAGCAGCGGAACATCGTGCGTGGGAACGCCATAACCCGGAACGGGAACGTAACGCATGATGATCCAGTAGCTCACCAAACAAACAACGATGGCTGTGATGCGGCTGCGATTGCCCGTATAAACCACGAAGAGTGCGGCAATCACGTAGCAGATGGCGATGCGCTGCAGCACGCCTTCAATCCGCAGCGTGTGGATATTGTAATGGTTGGGAAAGCCGTTTAGAAAAACCCCGAGAGCAAAGATGATAGCGCCGCGTTGCAAGGCGTGCTTCAGAATTGTGCCGCGCGAATCGCCGCGCTCCATGCGCGAGCTGATCGAGAGCACTATCGACACGCCTACAATAAAAAGAAAGAACGGAAAAACCAGATCCGTCGGAGTCCAACCGTTCCACTTGGAATGCAGCAACGGCCAGTAGGCGGCTTCCCAGTCGCCATTGTCATTCACCAGGATCATCCCGGCGATCGTGATTCCGCGAAACACATCGAGCGAGACGAGACGATCTGCCCGAGGAGGCGCGAAGATGCCATGCGACTTGGCAGTGGACGAGATGCCGGGCTGAGAGGTTGCCATTGTTGGGGGCGGAGTATAGCACGAGCCTCGGCCAAGCTAGTGGCGGCAATGGTGCTCGCCAGGCTTCCCCACAAACCGCCAGGACAGCTGTACGCCTGTTGCACTCTTGGACAGGCGGTTTCTCACTGGCCTTCGCGTTAGGATTAGAGAAGGTAAAATATAGATAAGCTTGGGACGCCGGGCAGCGTCCGCAAGGTCTACAGAATTTCACCTCCCTGGAATTCCGATGGGGGAAAAGAGTCGCTGAAATGGCTTTCCGGTTTCGCCTGTTTTCTTTTGGTGGGGATGAAAATCGAAGAAGCGTCGCGGTGGAAGAGGCGCCGGGAACGAATGCGCCTGAAGCCGCGTCCGCTGGCGATTCCCTGCCCTGCGAAGCCTCCACATTCGCATCCGCTACCGCGGAAGTGCACGCCGAAAAAGATGAAAGTTCGCTCGAAGATTTCCTGCTGAAGAACTTCCTGCTGGAGGAACCATCTGCCGGGTCCTCTGCTGAAAAAGAGGTTGCTGTCGAAGGTTCCGCCGTGGGTTCAGTCGAAGCCTCCCGCGATCAAGTCGAAACTGTTCTCGATTTGCCCGCCGAGGAAATTGAAGAAGCAGCCCCGTCGCCCGAGACCGAGTATCTGCCTGAGCCCTCACCCGAACCATCGCCAGAACCTGCGCCAGAACGAGCGCCAGAACATATCAACGATCCCTCGCCCGCCGCTATCGCTGCATCGGAGCCTGAGGACGCCGGCGAACCCGAGTCCAGTGCAGCAATGGCGGAGGCCGAAGCAGCGCTCAGAAAAGCAACCCAGGCTTTCCTCGATAAGACGAGAGATGACGGGCCGATTGCCGCGAGCCAACCAGATGTTCTGCTGGCAGCCGATGAGCTGGAAAAAGTGCCCGCGCAGCCGGCCAGTGAAGAAGCGCCGGTGATTTCCATGTCCAATCCGCCGGATGGGCCGTTGGACGTGCTGCCCGCAGGGCCGAGCGATTGGGCTTTCGAGGAAAGACTTGCCAGCCACAAGGAATGGGTGGAATCGCAAGGCTTGACCGGCAAGCGGGCCGACCTTTCTTGCGCCGAACTCGAAGGAGCAGAGCTGATCAGCGTGAATTTACGGTATGCGGATCTTCACGCAGCCAATTTGAAATCGGCGGACCTGCTGCTGACCGATCTGCGTGACGCGTGCCTGGTGCGAGCCAACCTGCAGGAGTCTTGCTTGGTAGGCGCGAACCTCGAGGGCGCGAATCTGGAAGGCGCTTCGATGGACACCGCCATGGGGCTTGTGCCCCGGCAATTGGCGGGGGCCACGCTTCGCGACGCGTCGTTGCCGCCTCAGATTCTGAATTTCGACGGGATGGCGGAATTCACGCGCGCCTCCCAGACCGCATTGAGGTATTTCACGGCTTCGCTCGCCGTGAGCATGTTTTCATGGCTGATTATCTGGAAGACGAAAGATATTCAGCTGCTGACGGATTCAGCCATCGTTCCCTACCTGCATTCCGCTGCAGCTGCGGCCGCGATGCCGACTGACGAAATTTATTTAATCGCACCCGTTGCGCTCTTCATCCTTTACCTTGTGTTTCAATTCAATCTGCAGCGGCTTTGGGACGCAGTGCTCGAATTGCCCGCCGTGTTTCCCGACGGGCGCACGCTCGCGGAAAAAGAGCCGCGCATCGTGAAGGGGCTCCTGCGCGCGCATTTCCGGTGGATGAATCAGGACGCGCCTTCCACGCGTCTGATCGAGCGCGCCGTCGCGATTTTGCTGGCCTACTGGATTGCCCCCGTAACTCTGGTTCTGATCTGGGCGCGTTATTTGACGCTGCAGGATATGCACGGAACGGTTTTGCAGGAGCTGCTCGCTGCAATTGCCGTCGGAGTGGCCGTCTATGCGACAACGAAAGTTGGCAGGCCGCAGGACCGCTGGGTGATCGGCGGGCGGGTCGCGGGAAAAATTGTCGCCCGGATCCGGAAGATCAGCCCCATAACGCTGGCGATTGGCGCCTGCCTGATATTGACGCTGCTTTCGCTCGGCGCCGTAAAGGGCATTCCACATGACCGCTCGCGCGCGCCCCAATTCACGGCCACCGATTTCCGTCGCTGGGTGCCCACCGGTTTCTGGGCGATTGGGTTTGACCCCTACGCCGACCTGACCGAGGCCGCAATTTCCACCAAGCCCGAGAATTGGACGGGCGCGGACGACGAAGTTTCCAGCGTCAAGGGCGCGAATTTGAATAATCGCAGCGTCCGGTACGCGCAGGCTTATGGTGTTTTTCTTGCCAACGCCCATCTTTGGCGCGCGGATTTTCAAGGCTCGTTCATGTCCGAAGCGGACCTGCGCGGGGCCGACCTCGGGCAATCGAGTTTGAAATTTGCCGTGCTCGACCGCGCGCAGATGAATCACGCCAATCTTGATCGCGCCGATCTCGAAGGCGCCAATCTGTCGCGCGTGGATTTGCGCAGCGCGAATCTTTCCTATTGTTTGCTGCAGGGCGCCGTCATGGTGGATGCGCGGCTCGATGGCGCAAGCCTCTACGGCGCGCGGCTGGATTCAGCCACGATGATTCGCACGATTGTCGAAAAGGCGGACCTCCGCAACGCCAACCTCAGCAACGCAAACCTCGATCACGCAGACATGCAGCAGGCCTATCTGTGGTCCGCGCAGCTTCCCGGCGCACACATGGAAAACGCCAAGCTGGAGACGGCAATCTTTATCGACGCGAATCTGCACGGCGCCGATTTGCATGGCGCTGAATTTGCCGGAACGGTGCTCAGCGGGACAGATTTGGGCGGGACGAATCTTGCGGGCGCCGATTTACGCGGCTCCTTGGGATTGACGGCGAATCAAGTTTGCTCCGCAGCTTCGCGGCAAGGGGCCCTGCTCGATGCCGCGCTCGATGCACAGGTGCAAACGCAGTGCGGCGGATTGCGCTAGAATTTCGCCAGTGTATTTTTCCTTCAGCTAAATTTCACTTCCAGTGGATTTCGAGGGGGTGGTCCTGCGCCAGGATGAATTCGCGCAGATAATCGTTCCACGCTTTCTGTTCAGGGATGTCGCTCTTTGACCACCCTGCTCCTGCGAAATAGGTAAGTGGCTTTCCTGCGATCGCGTTGAGCACAAAGAAAGCGTTTCCCTCCGCCTTCACAATCGGTGCAGCGGCGCCCATCGGCAGCGTCACGGACGTTCCGTCGAATCCCGCGGTGGCATCGGTAAGCGGCTCCCAAACGGACAAAATCCTGCCTTCCATCGGTGACGAAACAATCGCTCCGGTGTGCATCCCGAGGCCTGCTGCAATCGTTACGCCTTCGGCGCCGGAAAAAGAAAATGTGGATTGGATTTTATTCATATGTGAACCTGCGTCGAGTGTGATGACCTTTTTTTCAGAGAGCGTGAGTTCATCCGCTTTCCAGGGAGAGTATTCCAACTCGAACGAGAAACGAATCGGCCCCGCCGCAAGGATCTTGGCGGAAGTAAAATTCTTGGAAACCAACAATTTGCCGTTCAGCCAAACTCCCGTCCCGCCGCAGCCGCGCGTTTTCCCCACGTCGTAGGAGTCGAGGCCCGTTCCGTCGTCCTTGTGATAGCTCAGCTCGGGATTCTTGGTGCGGGCGCCCTCGACATCGCGTTTGTACCAATCATCGATGATCAGCGCCGGCACTCGTTTCGACCACACGTCAATTCCCGAGCTGATTTCGCCCGTGGCTTCGAGCGCCGGCCCGTAAACGCGATAGGCGACTTTCTCGTTCTCCCAGGCGAAGTCGTCTTTTCTTTCGGGGACGAGCCTCCCGTACACCAGCGCCTTCGCTGCGGAATTTTCCAGCGCTTCGCGGAACGCAAGGCGAATGGTTTGCTTGGGGCCAAGATTCACCAGAACGAGCAGGGTGTCCGCAGTGCCGCTTCCGTCGCTCGAGTAAATCTGCGTAGCCAGAGTTTGATGGGAGGACTGGTCCTCGACGGCGACGTGCCTGGGATCTGCGATTCCCGTCTTTGCCAAAACATCGGAAAGCGAAATTTCAACCACGGTCTCGGGCCGCGCAATTTTCAGGGAGTTGGTTACCTCGAGAATTTTTCCATTGCCGCGGGCTTGCGGGCGCGCAAACGAATAGCCGCACGCGCCCAGCGTGAGCAATACCAGCAATCCATTTCTGTGCGCTGAAGTCATAAGCCCTTCCCGAACCGAAATGATGAACGATCTAATTCCGCGCCAGCCGGTATATCTCCGAGCCCGCCATCAAAAACGCGCCAACGCCGTACACGTAACTCGATCTCGCCGTGTATTCCCCCGGAGCGCCTCCGATAGGCTGAATCGCGCCAAGGCGGCCATCCGCATAAATGTGCGAAAGCAATCCCGCCCAGGCCTTTTTCACGCGTGGCAAATACTCGCTTCGGTCGAGGATCCCCTCATTCACGCCATAAGCGTAAGCGTAGGTAATAAACGCTGAGCCCGATATTTCGGGAAGCGGATACGCGCCCGGATCGAGCAATCCCGGCCGCCACAAACCGTCTTTCCCTTGCACGGCTGCAAGCGCCGCAGCCATCTCCTTGAATTGTGCCACGTATTTCGGACGAGCCGGGTCACCCGCGGGCATCGCCTGCAGCACACGCACGAGACCAGCCATCACCCAGCCGTTCCCGCGCGACCAGAATAGCGGTCTGCCGTTTTTTTCATGCTTGTCCAGATACGTCGCGTCGCGAAAAAACAGGTGTTCCTTGGGGTGATACAGCGACGCCGATGTAATCCCCCACTGGCGATCCATGTACTCCAGATATTTTGCATCGCCAGTAGACCTCGATAATTTCGCAAGCACCGGTGGCGCCATAAATAGTGCATCGCACCACCACCAGAGCGGTTTTTCCGCCGGGTCGGGCGATTGCAGCATCGTGTCTATGCGCTGGCGAGTGGGCGCGATCATTTGCTCGTCATGAAAGACGGAGTAAAGGTCCAGGTAGGTCTGGCCAATCGCCTGATCATCCGCGTGGAATGGCCGCGGCCCCAGCTGCCATTGGAATTTTTCGCCCACGGACTTCATCGCAAGCCTGTACTTATCCCCAGCGACTGCTTCCGGAACGGCCGCGTAGCCCGCATACAACGCGGCATATGTCCAATCCTGGCTGAAGGATGGCACGGCGCGACCAAGCTGCCAGTCGCCGACCTTTCGAATTGCCTTCGCGACGCTGCTTTTCTTCAGCTTGGCAGAGAGGTCCTCGGCAATCGGCTGCGCTGCTTCGGGGTCGTTGATCGCGTTATCTGTCGCTTGGCGCTTGGATTCGCCGCTCTGCCCCCGAGAGGGCGTTGGAGACATGATCGCTAGAATGGTTGAAATGCAGAGCGCGGTTGCCGCGCGATGGACCCAGGTCATCAATCGGAGGCTCTCACCGAATCGGTTTTACTTCGGTGCGCGGATTTGGTCAAGGTGTCGGAGCTTTTGGATTGCCAGGCTGCGGGCCGCTTGCTGGAGCTGCGTCCGCCGGTTTTGCGAAACGATCCTCCCCGACCGGCACATTCATCTCCACGCTGCTCCATTTGTAAATCGTGGTGCTGTCAATTTTCGCCACGCGAATCGTAAACGGAATTTTTACCCCGCTCACGTCGCGATAGTCCTCATATGAAGTTTCCTGCGGCAGCGAGCCGAGCGGGCTATCAATGCGCGCATCCACACGAAGCAGCAATCCGCTCTGCGTATCGAAATAAAGCCGCTCCATGCCGCCCTCTTTGCGCGACGCGAAAACGCGATACGCATCGTGGTCGCCGATTTTCTCGATTCCGCTGACCATAACGCGCGCGTAATCCCGCTTCAGATCAAGCCCGGTGATGAAGGAAGCCCAGTCCTTGACGCGGTTCAGTGAATCGCCGGTTTCTTCCGTCACGCCATGGCCCTGATGGTTCTCCCAGGCCACCACACCGTCGTAGCCCTCCACAATATCCCCCATCGGAGTATGCAGAATCGCAAAAGCCTTGTCCGGCGCCTTCCGAAATACTTCCATCGTGTTGTGGGAATTGCGCTCTGGAACGTCCACGGTTCCCTTCTCGACCCGCGTGCCGGCCTTCTGAATCACGTCCGCGCCGCCGAGCGCTTGCGTATATTTGGCAATAATGTCGTCAACAGTCGGAAGCGAAGCCGCGCCGGGCGATGGCGCAGCCGCATCTCCCGGGTCGTGCTCCAGCCTCTCTCCTCCCCCACCGCCGGGCGGCGGACCCGCGGAGGAATTCGCCGCGGGATTGGGTGTATTCCGTCCCGGCGGCATTTGCGCCGCCATTGCGCCCATCGCAGACGCGTTCGCTACCGCAGGCATGCCCACAGGGTGCTCGCTGCCCCGATGGCAGGTGTAGCAGGTAATCTCACGATGGCCGTGGAAATTGTCGTTGTTAATCGCAAACATCATCTTCATCATTTCGCGCGCGCGAGCCTTCTGGGGCTTGTCATCCTTCTCAAAGTGCTCGGGAACGTGGCAGAAATCGCACCTCACGCCGAGCGCCGCAGTGATATAGCGCATCGACGGAAAAAGCTCGTCCTGGCGAATATCCTTCAGAACCTGAATGTTCTTGAACGCTTCCCCTGCGGTCTTGGGTTTGGGCGCGGCGGCCTGTTGCCCACCTGCGGCAGACTCCGCCTGCGCGCGCAATTTGGCCGGAAATATACTCAATGCCGCCCCAGCCAGCGTCAAAGTCGCAAGAATCGCAATGCGATTGCGTATAGGTTGATGCGAAGCCATGTGCGAGAACCCTTTCATTCAGCCCAATAGGCAAAAAATTCCGCGAGCAATGATGGAATATCCGGCCGGGTGCTAAAAAGACGCGGGAATGCGTTGCGCGGTTTCAGAATACGATGATACGCAAAATGTTACGCAATTTGAAGGATGTACGGAGGTGAATATTTAGCCCTGGGCCGCTTCGCCTGAACCGATTCGCTAGCAGCCTTTAAAATCGTGACAGCTTTCAGACCATTCCCGCCAGAGAATGTAGGCGGTGATACCCTCCGCTGCCACGATGATAATCTTTAACGCCAGGTGCTTTCTCTTAACCGGAATCAGGCTCCCATTCCCCGAAGATGTCGGCGCGGGGTCAGCCTCCAGCGTCACGTCATACGACTTTCCGGCTTCGACTGTATAGTCCTCGCCGTCTCGATCGATCACCAGGTTTCCCTTGTACGCGGAGACAATCATTTCCTCCGGCCCCGTGATGCGCACCAGTCCGTACACCGATTCCCCATTCGTGGCACGAACCGTTCCCAATGGAGTCTCCATCTGAATCGGATCGGCGTTGTTTGATGCCATGCCTACTGACCCGCGAATCACCGCCACGTGCGTTCCCTTCGCGTTCGGGGCAATCGTCGCGGCGCTGGCGGAAAGCAGATAAATCTGGCTCGACCCGAACCTCAGCCGGAGCGTCCCGCCATCCTGCGTATCGAAAGTGTCGCCGGAATAGACGGTTGTCCCGATAGCCGCTTCCGCGCTGTCCAGGTGGGCAAGCTGCGCCTGAATCACAAGACCCACCGGTTTCTGGCTTGCCCCATTCGCGGGCAAATACAGAATTCCGGCAATCAGGAGCCCAGTAATAATATTGCGGACAACTAAGCGCATGGCAGTCACCCTCCCCCAGAGGTACGACAATCATGGTAGACGAGCCGCGCTTAGAAGTGGCGTAGCTTCAATGAGATAGGTGCCAAAAGGTAACGGTCAGGGTGGGCATTTTCTTCTGAAAATCGTCGCGATTTGCGCGGATGCTGCGGGGCAGTTTCCAAGGGATACGTGCTTGCATTCGGGCAGCCGTGTACTAACATAAGCGCCGTGATGCGCGCTTCGGAATTCAATACCAGCGAAGTCGTCGGCACTCGGCCTCGAAAATATTTCTTTCGGGCACGGGCTGCGCTGCTCCTTTTCCTCCTGGGCTTCAGCCTGGCGCCTGCCCGCGCGCAATCGCCGCAGCTCCCCGTGAAATGGGAAGAGCTGACTTCAGGCGATTTCGTCAAAGCAATCCATCAGTCGCAGGGCACCTGTCTGCTCCCGATCGGCATCCTCGAAAAGCACGGCCAGCAATTGCCGTTGGGTACGGACTTGATCAACATCCGCTATGCTTCCGTAAGCGCAGCGCAGCAGGAATTTGCCGTTGTCTTCCCGGAATATTATTTCGGGCAAATTTTCGAAGCGCGCCACGAGCCCGGAACGGTCGCTTACAGCGCGAGCCTCCAGCTTGAGCTGCTGCAAGCGACCACCGACGAAATGGCGCGAAACGGCTGCAAGAAAATCATCATCGCCAACGGGCACGGCGGCAATGAAAGCCTGCTTCCTTATTTTGCGCAGACGCAGATGGCCACGGCCCACGATTACGTCGTCTATGTTTTTGGCTTGCCTGATTTAGATGTGCCCGGGCGCCCCGAAGTGAAATCGCCCCACGACATGCACGCCGGCGAGGCGGAAACATCGCACGTCATGGCCTCCCGCCCCGACTTGGTGCATCCCGAACGCTCGAAAGACGATTCCGGCGCGGACCAGCACCGGTTAAACTTGCCCGAAAGTCTTTACACCGGCATCTGGTGGTATGCCAGATTTCCGAATCATTATGCTGGCGACGCTTCCGCGGCGAACAAAACGCTGGGTGAGTTCGATATGAAAACGTGGTCTGCCGAACTCGTCACCGCCATCCGCGCCGTCAAAGCGGACACCGAGAGCCTGAAATTGCAGAATGAGTTCTTCGAAAAGGCCTCGCATCCGATCGACACGAATTACTGAGGGCGCGAAACTTTTCTGAAGCTTTAGTATCCTGTGACGCGCGAGGGGACACTTCATCCATGCTTGTTCGCCATGATTGGACGCGGAAGGAAATCCGGGACATCTACTCTCTCCCGCTTCCCGAGCTGATTTTTCAGGCGCAGACCGTTCACCGCCATTTCCACCGCGCGGACGAAGTGCAGATGTGCCGTCTGCTTTCGATCAAGACGGGATCGTGCCCCGAGGATTGCTCCTACTGCCCGCAGAGCGCTCACTACGATACCGGCGTCGCCCGGCAGGACTTGATGGATCCCGCTGATGTTCGCGTCGCCGCCGAACGCGCAAAGGCCGAAGGCGCCACGCGATTCTGCATGGGAGCTGCGTGGCGCCAGGTTCCCGAAGGAAAAGACTTCGAAAAAGTTTTGGAGATGGTGCGCAGCGTATCTGAACTCGATCTCGAGGTGTGCTGCACGTTGGGCATGTTGAACGAAAATCAGGCGGCGCGCCTGAAAGAGGCCGGCCTGACGGCGTACAACCACAATCTCGACACCTCGCCCGAATTCTACGGAAATATCATCACCACGCGCGTCTATGAAGATCGGTTGCAAACAATCGCCCACGTGCGAAAGGCCGGCATCACCGTCTGCTGCGGCGGCATCATGGGCATGGGCGAATCCGAGGAGGATCGCATCGGGCTGCTGCGCGAGCTTTCCAATCTCGATCCCCATCCGGAAAGCGTCCCGATCAATACATTGGTGCGCGCGAAAGGAACGCCACTCGAAGACGCGGCCGAGATCGATTCGATGGTGATGGTCCGCATGATCGCCACGGCGCGAATTTTGATGCCCGCTTCGATGGTCCGCCTCGCTGCAGGTCGGCAGGAAATGTCGCAGGAGGCCGTAACACTTTGCTTTCTTGCCGGCGCCAATTCCATTTTTACCGGCGAAAAACTTCTCACCACGCCGAATCCCGCCGCGGACGAAGACGCCAGGATGCTCCAGAGCCTGGGCATGAGGGCGATGCAGCGTGCCTGAAATTCGCAACAATATTATTCATGCGCGTGTCGAACGGGAGCTCGCAGCGCTCCGCGAGGATTCGCAGCTTCGCGCGCTCGATCACTTGGGCGGAATCAATCTTTGCTCGAATGATTATTTGGGGCTCGCCTCGGACGCGCGGTTAAAGCAGGCCGTACTCGATTCTGTTGCTACCGCCCGCCAGATGGGTTCCACGGGATCGCGCCTGCTTTCAGGAAATTCGCCCGAGTGGGAAAAACTGGAAGCCGAATTTGCCGCGTTCGCCGGCACCCAAGCCGCTTTGTACTTTGGCTCCGGTTACGCCGCGAATGTCGGCCTGTTGAGTTCGCTTTTGAAGCCGGGTGATGTCGTCTTTTCCGACGCGCTGAATCATGCCAGCCTGATTGACGGCATAAGGCTTTCGGGCGCGCAAAAAATAATTTATCCGCATGCGGACCTGTCCTTCCTCGAAAGCAAGCTGCGCGATCACGCCAATGCCGCTGGCGCCAGAGTGATCGTCACCGAAAGCGTGTTCAGCATGGAAGGTGACGTCGCACCGCTCGTCGAATTGCTTCGCCTCGCCAGAAAATATCGCGCGGACTTAGTGGTCGACGAGGCGCACGCCACCGGAGTTTGCGGACCCGAAGGGCGCGGCGTCGCGGCCGAATTGGAAATTGAGCGCGAGGTTCTCGCGATTGTTCATACCTGCGGAAAAGCGCTGGCCGGCGCAGGCGCTTTTGTCTGCTGCAATAGCGAGCTGAAGAATTATCTGGTCAATCGCGCGCGCACATTTATTTTCAGCACGGCGATGCCTCCCTACATGGCCGGGCAAATACGCGCCGCGCTCGCCATCGCGCGCGCCGCAGACGACCGCCGCGCCCATCTTTGCGCTCTTGCCACCCGCTTGCGCCAGAATCTCGCCGCCGCCGGAATTGGAACCGGCCCGAGCACAACGCACATCATTCCCGTTTTCCTGGGCGGCAACGAAGCGGCGCTTCACGTCGCCGCGCAGTTGCAGGCCGCCGGATTCGCCGCCAAGGCCATCCGTCCACCGACGGTTCCTGCCGGCACTTCGCGCGTCCGCATATCCCTAACCAGCCAAATCTCGATAGAACAAATTGACCGCCTTGCGCAAGTGATCGTCTTCGCCGAAAAATCTTTGCAGTTGCCATTCGCCTCCAGCTCCGTGCATGCCTAGCCGATTTTTCATCACTGGCACGGACACGGGAATCGGCAAGACCGTCGTCTCTGCTCTTCTCTGTGCCGCGCTCGATGCGATCTATTGGAAGCCCATCCAGACGGGAACTCGCGAAGGCACCGATTGCGCCACGGTGATCCGCCTCGCGGGAATTCCACGAAGCCGAACGCTTCCGGAGGCGTACCGCTTCGCGCCGCCAGTCTCGCCGCACCTCGCGGCGCACCGCGCTCGAGTACGCATCGAGTTCCGCAAGATCAACCTGCCGAAAATGTCGCCCCGCGAGAATCTGATTGCCGAAGGAGCCGGCGGCGCGCTCGTCCCCATCAACGAAACGCAGCTCACAACTCATTTGATGAAGCATCTGAAGCTGCCCGTCCTTCTTGTAGCGCGCACCTCGCTGGGAACGATCAATCACACTTTGCTTTCCATCGCAGCTTTACGAGCCGCGCGGCTCGATTTGCGCGGCGTAATCATGGTCGGTAAACCAAATCGCGACAATCTGAGTGCCATCGAACACTACGGCCACATCGCTGTGCTCGGCACTCTTCCCTTCCTCGCAAAATTAAATCGCGAATCCTTGCTGCGCGCATTTCGCAAACATTTCGATCCCGCGGACTTCTCCGCATGACTTCACGCCTGCGCGTCTGGCATCCGTTCACGCAGGAGGCGCTCGACCCGCCGCCGATTCGCGTCACCAAAGCAGAGGGCGTCTATCTCTACACCGAAGACGGCCGGCGCCTCATCGACGCCATTTCTTCCTGGTGGACAAACATTCACGGCCATTGCCATCCGGCCATCATGTCCGCAATTGCAGAGCAAACCGCGAAAATTGACCACGTGATCCTCGCCGGCTTCACGCATGAAGGCGTGGAAGAATTATGTTCCTGCCTGCAAAAAGTCCTGCCCAGGGAACTTGAACATCTCTTCTTCTCGGACAATGGCTCGACCGCCGTGGAAGTCGCGCTGAAAATGGCGGTCCAGTATTGGCAGAACATCGGCCGCCCCCAGAAGAATGAAATTGTCGCGCTCGAACATGCCTATCACGGCGACACGGTCGGCGCGATGTCCGTCAGCGCGGGCTCGAGTTTCACGGATCCCTTCCGCGATCTGCTTTTTCCCGTACATCACGTCCATTCCGCATATTGTTACCGTTGCCCGGTGGGAAAAGTCCGCGCCACGTGCCACATCGAATGCGTGGACCAGCTCGCGCGACTTTTAGCCGAAAAGCGCGATCAAATCGCAGCCGTTATCGTCGAGCCGCTTCTGCAGGGTGCTGGCGGCATGATTGTTCACCCGGTAGAATTCCTGCAACGCGTGCGGCGCCTCTGCACCGAGCACGATGTTCTGCTCATTGCTGATGAAGTGCTCACCGGTTTTGGCCGCACCGGAAAAATGTTTGCCTGCGAATCCGCCGGCGTGGCACCAGACCTGATGTGTCTCTCCAAGGGGATCACGGGCGGAGTGCTTCCCATGGGCGCAACCGCTTGCACAGCTGCCATTCACGGCGCGTTCCTCAGCAAGGATCGCAGCCGCACTTTCTACCACGGCCACTCCTACACCGGAAATCCGCTGGCCGCAGCCGCAGCCGTTGCCAGCTTCAAAATATTCGAGCGCGAACCCGTATTCGAACGCATCCACATCATCGAGCAAATTCACAAAGAGAGGCTTGCGGCCATTCGCCATCATCCTGCTGTGGGAGACGTGCGCTCGATCGGAACGATCGGAGTCGTCGAATTGCGCGCGGACGACCCTGGCTACGCCTCAAAACTCAAACCCATCTTGTACGATTTTTTCGTGAAGGCGGGAATTTTGCTGCGCCCACTCGGCAATGTGATTTACGTTTTGCCGCCCTACGTGATCTCGCCTGAAGAATTGAATTTTATCTACGACCGCATCGCCGAATCGCTCAACGTCATCCCGCAGTAGCGAGGTATCAAAAAGGCCGCGGCTACTGTTTGGCGCTCCCCGGGAATTGCAACCGCATCGCGGGATCGCCGAACAGAATCCAGGTTCGTCGCACATCCGGATCCGTAATCCCCGATTTCGCCTTCAAAATCGCGCTGCCCAGCGGGGTGGACGGGTTCGCGGACAATATATGCAACAGAGTCTGGTCCATGCTCGATTGCGGTGGCGCGTTCGTGAAACCCGATGAAGCCCATACCGCCACCGCGCCGCCATTTGGCGCCAGCAGCAGCGAAGTGGAAAGGCTCGTCGCATACACATCGTGGAAGAAGCCGTTCAAGCAATCCATCAGGAAGTACACCGGCAAGCGGTCGCCGTTCGTCAAACTCATCGCCGAATTATCGTCCAGCAGATCCTCAAAGGACCATTGCTCTTCGGACCCATGCCCCGTGTAGTTCACAATCAGCGCTCCGCTGTTCAGCGCTGCAAGAATTTGTTGCGTCACGGTCGCAGGGTCCTGTCCATCCGCAAGAATCTGCGTGACGGTAAGCGAGGAAGGCATATCCGCCTTCGCCGTATTTGCCTCCGCCGAAAAATTGTTTCCGACGTTCTGGTCCGCAACAACCAGCGCCTGTTGTTGCCAGCTCCCCGCCGAAAATCCCTTCTCGTAATTCACAATTTTAGTGACGACAAGGCTCGCGTCCGCCGCTGTGCGCGCTGGAATTCTGCCCGTGGGAATCGTGGCGTAGCCGTTCTGCTTGAAATCGCTGAGCCAGTCGTCCGAAGCGGTCTTGAAAGCGGCCGTTTGAATCAGCCGCGTGGGAACGAAATCCAGATACCCAAAGCCCAGATAATTCCGCGGATCAAAAGAAGCTCCGCCCAGCAGCAGCACGTCCGAGGGCTTCGTGCGCCAGTTGGATTCTGCAAACGCAAGATAGGCGCGCAGCGCAAACGGGCTGTGTTCGCCATAGTTGAACGCGTCGTAAAGCTGGTCCACCGTTACCAAAGCAACCTGGTGCCCTTGCGATTGGCGCAAGTCTACCAGCGGCGCCGCGCTCGCCACAAAATCCGGATGCGAGATGATGACGATGTCCGCGCCCGCCATCTGCTCTTCGAGCGTGCTCGGAGCATGCGGAACGATCGCCGCGGCCTGCGCAATCTGATCGCTCGAGAAGGCCAGCAGCACGCGATCGCCGCTCGCGCTCGAAGGCAGAGCCAGCGTGACGCCGTAGCCGCTCGCATTGTTGAACGCCACTTGGCCGCTCAGCTGCGTAATGGCCAGCGGGTTCGTAATGTCAAAAACGCTAATCTGCGAATTCGCGAAGCCCGTAATCGTGAAGGGCGAGCCTGCGCGCGCCAAAGCCCGCAACCAATCCGAATCAGCCGCATACGTATGTGGATAATTCAGCGCGATTGATTGCACCAGGCTGACGTCATTCTCTCCATCGAGTGCTGTCAGCGTGACCGTGTTCGTGCCGTCATGCAGCAGCGCCGCATCAATCGAAAATGTGCCCGTAAAGTTTGCCTGATTGGTGAATTCCAGTTCGCCCACCGTCGAGCCGTTGAACGCGACCGATACTCCATGGTCCTGCAAATCTGTCACTCCCTGAAGCGTCACATCCAGCGAAACCGGAATGCCCAGGCCCGCCGCGCTATGAACCACGTTGAAATCCTGATCCGTCGGTTCCGAGGTAATCGTGGCGCCAAAGAAATTATCCTTGTTAATCCCGTTCAGCAGCGCCGCAAAATAAGTCGTCCGCTGCTCCAGCAGCAAAGTAAACGGAAACGCGCCCGGCCCGGACCGCCCGGAAGTCTCCGCCGCCGTCAGCGGAATCCGCATCCCAGGTTGAGTTCCGCTCACAAGCCAATACACGCGTATTCCCGAAAACGGCGTATCAATCGGCGTGCCGTAAAATTGGATGCTGTCGTTCGCGCCCAGCGCGCCAGACTGGTTGCCCAAAATCAAAATGGGCTGCTCGACTCCTTCCGCATAAAGCTGCAGCATGCGCGCGTTCGCGCCTGGGCTAAGTCCCGCTGCCACAAGCTGCGCGCGCGTAACGCTGTACCATCCCTCCGCGCTCACGGAAATTTTCACCGCGGGCTTCGCATCCAGTGTCGCGCTCGCCACGGCAACTCCAGGTATCGGCGGCGCGAACGTCCCCACCGCCGGCGGTGTTGCAAACCCACGCGGCGTTAGCGACTCGCCTCCCTGCGCCGCCCCTCGATTCATCTGCGTCAAAAGCATAGCCGGAGAAACCGGCGCTTCCGCCTGCGCATCCTGGCCCGAAGTCTCCACACTCGCAGGCCCGTGCGTGGTCCGCGTGCCATTCAAGTCCACATCTTCGAGCCAGTAAGAAGCCTGCGCGCTGCCCTGCGAGTCGATCCATTGATATGTTTTCGCCTTGTGCTGCGGCATCCCGCCGCGCAGGAAAAGCGCCGAGCCTGCAATCAGCGAAGGATCCACGCGGTGGCGTCCCTGCGCGTCCTCGCGATATATATGGAAGCCCAGATTTCGCGTTTCCTCGCGCGTCACCCACTCGAGCAACACTCCGCCCCCCGCGCGAGCCACCGCGCGGAACGATGCAATCTGCACCGCGGTAGGCGACTCAATGGTTGACGTTGCCGTCGAAGAATTATTCGTCAGGTTGGGATCGCTCGTCGTGGACGTAACCGTCGCCGTATTCGTCGCCAGCGTTGCCGAACTGAACGTCGCCGCGCTCACATTGATCGTGATGATCACCAGTCCGCCCACGCTCACTGACCCAACCGCGCAAGTCACCGTTCCCGCGCTTTGCGTGCAAGTCCCTTGCGTAGAGGATGCCGAAACGTACGTCACCTGCGTCGGCAGTGGGTCCGATACGCTCACGCCCTGCGCGATGGCCGGGCCGTTGTTCGTCACCTGCAGCGTGTACGTCAGATTCGTGCCTTGATCCACTGGCTCGGGCGATGCGGTCTTGATGATTGCCACATCCGATTGCGAAGGTGATGCAACTACCGACGTTGCCACCGCCGTATTGTTCGCCGAATTCGGATCCCCGCCCGCCGCCGATACCGTGGCCGTGTCGCTAATCACAGTCCCGGGAGTTACACTCGCGCCAACCTTTACCACCAGCCCGAAATTCACGGGCGAATTCGCAGCAAACGTCGCATTCGTGCACGTAATTGTTCCCGTTCCGCCGACCGCCGGAATCGTCGCGCCGCAACCCCACCCGCTCGGAACCGCAAGTGAAACAAAGGTCGCATTCGCCGGAACAGTGTCTGTCCACGTCGCGTTGGCGGTAACCGGCCCATTATTCGTCACCGTCTGCGTGAATGTAATGTTGTTCCCATCCAGCACCGGATTCGGATTCGCGGAATTCGTCACCGCCATGTCCGATTGCCCTGAGCCTGCCACCACCACCGTCGTCACCGCATAATTATTCGAAGGGTTCGGGTCTTGTGTGGACGAAGCAACGCTCGCGGTATTCGATATCACCGTCCCTGCGGCAAGCCCTGACGCCACATTCACCGTCACCGTGAAATTGGCTGTCGCATTCACCGCCAGGCTGGCAATCGAACACGTAATCGTCCCTGTGCCTCCCGAACTCGGCGTGCTGCAGCTCCATCCCGCCGGAAATGTCAGCGAATTGAACGTCAAATTTGCCGGGCTGGAGGGGAAAGGCATCGTGAAGACCACGTTGCTCGAAGCCGCCGGACCATTATTCGTAATCGAAACCGCATAAGAGTAGCTAGACGGCGAGGTGACAGAAGTCATCGACGGCGTGCTGGTGATCGACAAATTCGCGGAAGCCGCGTTGCCCACAATCGTCAATACCGTAGCCGAATTATTCGTTAGAACCGGATCGTTCGTACCCGAGGTCACGGCATCGGTATCCACAATCTGCGTGCCGAACGCCGTTGCCGCATTCACCGTGACGACGATCGTAAAAGTAATTGTGTTCGTCGCGCCGGAGGGCACGTCCGGATCCGTGCAGCTGATGCTTCCCGTCGTCGTGCACGTCCATGCCGTGCTGACGACTCCCAAGTTATTCTTCTCCGTCAGCGATACGAATGTCGTATTTGCTGGAAAAGCTTCCGTGAACACGGCGTTTAGCGCATCCTGCGGCCCGTTGTTCGTCACCGTCTGCGTGTACGTAATATTCTGCCCGGCGATCACGGGGCTTGGCGTGCCCGCATTCGTCACAGCGAGGTCCGCGCCAGCGCAGTAAGCGCCAGACTGTGCGCCCGGCGTCTGCGTGATCGTCAGATTCGTGGCCGTCAAGCCCGTCGCCCCGCTTGTCGAGCCAAACGAATCTTGAACCGTGTCTGTAAATCCGTTCGTCCCACCGCTAACGCTGATGCTGGCCGGCGTCCCGGAAAGCAGAATCACGCCACCGCCACCCCCGCCGCCCGGTCCATGCCGCTCCCCTGGAAATGCAGCCGGAGCCTCTGCGGGCCAGGTGTCGCCACCGTTGCCGCCTTTCGCGGTTACCGTCAGCCCACTCAGGTTGCCGCTATCCGCAAATACAATGATGGAACCACCCGCACCGGCGCCACCGCCTCCATCGTTCAACACGTTCAATGATGTCTGGCCATTCGCCGTGATGGTTCCGGTTCCGGTCACCGATCCCGCGTGGATAATCACGATGCCGCCGCCGCCCGCGCCGCTGCTGTTAACGCCCGCGGGATTCGTGTTCGTCGGCGAAGCAGTGCCGTTATTCGTTGTTCCAGCGCCGCCACCCCCGCCCATTACTACCGCGCCAGTGGAAGCGGGAAATGCGGCTCCGCCAAACCCGCCGCCAAAATTGAACGTATTCCAACCGTAGCCGCCGAGTCCGCCCGCTCCGCCGTTTCCTCCAGCGCCACCGCCTGTATTATTCTGGTTGTTCGTGGGTGTTCCGTCCGTCCCGCCCCCACCCGCATTGCCAGGGGCTCCGCGCGCATAGCTGCCTACCGGCAAGCCTTCCACTCCGGAATTGGTTACCGCCGTCATGTTGGTCGCTTCAATATATTGCGGCGTGCCCACAACCCCTTCGCCCTTGGAGCCATTGGTCGTGTCAGCAGCCGGCGTCACGTAGTCTGTGTTTGCAAGCCCGGCCGCGTTGCTCCCGGTCAGTTCGCGGCCGGCGCCACCTCGGAACCCAAGGTTGCTCGCGCTAACCGTTCCGCCCAGCGTGAGCTGCGAAGAAACATCCAGCGCAAGCACGCCTCCCACCGTCCCGTTCCACGCAAGTGGTACGAGCGTTGAACTCAGCGTCGCGGAAGCGTATTGCGGTACGCGAATCAATTGAAATGCAGACTGCCCCTCAACGATTGAAGCCGCGTTGAACGCAATCGTCTCGTACTTGTTCAGAAGTCCCGTGCCCACGCCCGTTCCTTGAATCCCGATTGTGGCCGTGGGGGGAACGGTCGCTGGCGTCACCGCAACCGCCGCCGTCGTTGCCGTTACAAATTCGAATTTGCCGGTGCTCTGCAAGGCGGTCGATCCGGTGGCGGGATCGCCGGGCGAGCCGTCTCCATACGCGCCGTTATTCGATGAATTCACCTGCGCATCCTGCATTTGGATCACCAGCAGCAAATCCCCAGCCGCCACCGCCGTGGCCGCGCCCGACGAGGGAGTCACAACAGTGATTGTCGTCGCGCCAGCGGCAGCTGTTCCCGAACCTTGATAATAAGTGTTCACCGTGCCCGTCAGGGTGCCCACGGCTCCGTCATGTCCCGGCGTCGCGCAAACCAAGGGCTGCACCACGGTAAGCACAGTCGCCATATTGTTCGTGCTGATAGGGTCGGTCGTCGTCGAGCTCACGGTTGCGGAATTCGTCAGCGTGCTTGCCGCGACCGGCGTCGTCACGCTGATCGTCAGCACCGCGCTCGCATTCTGCGCGAGCGTGCTTGTTGATGCGAGCGTGCAGGTCACCAGACCCGCAACGTTCCCGCAGGTCCATCCCGTTGGACCGCTGGCCGAAATAAACGTCGTGCCCACCGGAATCGTGTCTGCCACCGAAACATTCGCCGCGGCCGCCTGCCCCAGGTTCTGCACGAAAATTGCATAAGTCAAAGTGCTGTAAATGAAAACCGGAGTCGGCGACGCCGTCATCGAAACTGCCAGATCCGCCTGCAGCGTCGGTTCCACCAGAATCGTCGTGAGCGTCGTGTTATTGGATGGCGTGGGATCGGTAGTCTGCGAAGTAATCGTTGCCGAATTCTCGATTGAGGTATCCGCCGCAACCGCCGCTCCGACCGTCATATTGATCTGGATCGGGTCCGCAGTTGTGTTGGCTCCGCTCGCCAGTGCCACGTTGTACGTGCACACCACTGAAACAGCGTTCACCGCGCACGTCCAATTGGTGGTTCCTCCCAGCGTCACGCTGGAGACGGTCGTATTCGTTGGTATCTGCTGATAGATCACCAGCGTCCCGGTGGGCACCGTGCTTGGTCCGTTGTTCGTCGCCGTTTCCGTATAGCTGTAAGTCCCGCCCGGCGCCACCACGGACGTCGACGTCGTTTGCGTCATCGTCAGATCCGCTGTTTGCGCGGCAACGGTTGGCGCGTAGAGGAACACTCCAAAGAAAATCGCCAGCGAAATAGACGCGAGCGCCGCGCTCATCCGCGTCGTGCGCAGCGTTCCCGCGCGCCACAACCGCAGCACCTTCGTCCGGAACGCATGAACCGCGCCCATTCCAGGAGCCGTGAATGAAATTCTGCGCCGCCCTCGTTCGACCGCAACAACTCTCCCCAGAATCTCTCCGCCATCCAAATCGTTCAGCTGCCCGGAATCACCGCGCGTCACGATCTCTCCCGTCTCTCCATCGCATGCCACCACTCGATGCGCGCGAAATTCTCCTTCGCTGCGCGTCAGCGCGATCTCGCCCGGCTGAAGTTCCGCTGCGTGCGTCGGAGCCACGATGATCGAATCTCCATCCATAATATTGGGCTGCATGCTCTGCCCTCGCGCGCGGAATCTCACTTCCAGCCCACGCCGCAGCAGCTCTTCGCACACGGCCGAAAATTGCCGCGTGTCGTTTTTCTCCTGGTGCTGGATGGGAGGGAGTTTACGCATGGCAAATCGCCTCCACCGCGCTCTCGTCCGGAACAAATCGAAAAGTCGAGCAGGGAGTCTCGCTCGCAACCTTGCCCACGAAACCCAGCGCGAAATCCAGCCCTTCGGCAGAATGGTGTGGCACGAAGCTGCGCGCCAGCAGCTCCGCTGCGGCTCGCCCTCGCGCCAGCGGAATCAATTCATTGCCTTGGCCGTGCTCCAGCAGATAAATTTCAGACAACCGCGCGGCGCGCGGCGACGCAATCCCCGCATCCCCGTGCCAGGGCGTGCCGTACATCCAGATTTCCCCGTCGCGTTCGCGCAAAATAATCCGGTCATCGCTCAGGATTTCCACGCCCGGCCGCGATTGCCACAGCCGCGCCGTCGTGCTCTTTCCCGCGCCCGAATGTCCTAGGAACAATTGCCCGCGTCCCGCTTCGTCAACAACCCCGAGCGCGTGTACTTCCACTCCTTCACCGCGCGACAGCCGATGAATCATCAGCAGCTCATCCAGGGGATATTCCACCGGATACACCGGCCGTTCCTGGTGAAAATATTTCCGGTACAATTCCACGCGCCCGCTCGAAAATTCCTCGTCGAACCACGCCGCCTTGTAAGGCGAGAGCCCCAGGAACGGCGTCGAAAAATAAAATTGATGCCCGCCCGGGGCCTTATAAACACTCCACAATCCGCCTGAATCAAACGAAGGCTTGCCCTCTGGCTCCTCGATTTTCTCCGCCCAGCCAACCTGAATCCGCACGTCGCAATCGCCTGCCTCAATTTCAAATCCGCGCAGCCCCGATTCCAACGCCAGCCGCATCCCGCTCTCCGCGAACAAGCCAAACGTGATTCCGCCCACGCGGTAAGCGATATCCGGCGTCGCGGCCATAGGCAGGCCCCGGACAATTGCTTCCATCGAATTTGGGTGTGCGACTGACATCTCTATATATCGTTCCTCAGGAACCGGGCGTCCTGCAGAAAACTGCCGTGCACGAAGCGCTGGCAGGTCCGGCCGAACCTGAAACCTTGCAGTGCCCCAGCACAGCCTCTTCCGGACGCAAGCTGATGCGCACGAGCTTCGGCGGCGTGTATTCCTTGCCGCCCTCGCCTTTCGGTTTGTTCTCTTCGCTCATTCGATCCGTTCTCTAATTACGCCCGATGCGCCGCGCACGATCCGCACGCGCCGCCGTGTCCTGCACCCGCCTCCTGCAACACATGCAGCGCCGGAAACGCATTCCCGCCGCTCGTCCAAAGATTCGGGTCGGGCATTTGATTCTGAATTCGATCCGCCGAAGCCATCAGGCTCTCGTGCAGTTCTCCCGGCTTGCAGCACGCGCAATCGCCATGCTCCGGCACTTCACATCCCGCTGCGTAAGCACGCAGATGCGCCACTTCACAGAGAAATTCCACCGGCGACTCCGCATCGCCGTTTTCCAGCTCGCCATTCGCCGGGCACATCCCGCAAATCGAACGGATTTGGCAGTGCGTGCAGATCGTCGCCGCTTCTCTGCGTGGCTGATTTCGAATTTCTTTCAGCCGCCCGTCCCAGCCCGCTTGAAAACTTCCGCCTCGAATGTCGTAGCCCTGCTGGTGCGAAATCACGCAGATGCTCATGTTTCCGGTCGGGTCGATCGCGCAGCCGCTGATCCCGCCGCCGCAAAAATAGCGATGGTTTTCGTCTGGATTTTCCTGCGTGGCCGCTGCCGTCGCGCGCTCGTTCTCGAGCAGCCTCTGGTATTCCGATTTCCTCTTCGGGTCGAAGTAATCCAGCACCACCACTTCTTCCGCCGTCAGCCGCACGCCCAGTGGGCTTTGCGAACAATCAATCCGCGGATTCACCAGCGGATCGAACTTGAACTCCGCGTGGAACTCCTCCTCGGCCATCCGCTTCATCTCATACACTTCGTGCTTATTGATCGTGGTAGGCACCGTCTTCAACTTCAGCGGCAGGTTCCGCTCCTTCAGCAGTCGGATGCCGTTCAGGCAGCGGTTGTACGACCCTGGAATCTGCGTCAGCGCCTCATATATCTCGCGTGTCGCGCCGTAAAGCGTGATCTCGATGGCAAACGGTCGCCAGTCCGCCAGATAATCCGCTACCCGCGCCGTGATCATCGTCCCGTTCGTGAACAGCGTCACCAGGAAGCCGCGCTTCTTCGCTTCCGTGTAAATTTGCAAAAAATCGCGCCGCGCAAAGATTTCCCCGCCCGTGTACGTCACCCACAGGCATCCCGCCGCCACCAGTTCATCCAATAGCCGCACGTGCTCATCAAACGTCAGCTCCTGCTCGCGAGCTCTCGCATCGTTCATTGGCAGGTTGTTGTAGCAATGCAGGCAATCGAGCGGGCAACGACGCGTTACTTCGATGGAGACTTCCACCGGGGCGCGCTTCCCAAGAAAGCGCTTGTGAATCGAACTGCTAAACGAGGTATAAGTATCTTCAATCATCCCAAGTCCATGGCCGCCCCCCAGGGGCCCTGGTTTTGCGTTCCTGCTACGCCTGTTCGATCAGCCCTTCCTCGTTCAGTTCCGTGAGGAAGTTGTCCGCGTCCGTTCGCGCCTGGCTGGCCGTGATCCCGTAACTCGCTTGTAGGTATTCGGCCAGTTCAGCGGCGCTGCGGCCTTCCTGAATCATTGCCCAGAGCCGCGTGCCTGAATCGTTGAAGGTGTAAATCGAGTCCAGGTCACCCGCTCCCCCACGGATCGGGACGACCAGGGCTTCTTCAGCGACCACGCGCGAAACAACGTTTCGGCTGCTTCGTACTCGCTCCTCTGCCGCAATCTTCTGCACGGAAATCCTTCAGTCCTTTTCGGCTTGAACAACCTTCGTGCTTGCAATCATGAGCAGGACTCGTAGAAATAGCGTAAACGCCGTGCAAATGTAGCTCAATAAAAAAATTCACAATGTGTCCCAATAAGCCACTATCTGTTCCATTCTGAAACACTTAGCGACGACGAATATCGCATTTGCTTCGCTTTGCAAGCAGAGTATCGGGGTACGACATAATTGTGGGAGCCGCCAGGGGGCCGTCGGAGGTGAAGACTGCTACTTAACCTAAATCGTTTCAGCGCAAAGGCCGTATGCCGGAATCCGGAGGATGAAACTCGGCGAATTAAGTCTCAAAACGCGACGCGCATCAATAATCCGAACCGTGCGGGGACTAACCTCAATATTACGCCGAGCGCGCGCGGCTGTTTCCGCGCTTGATTTCTTCGCTCAGGATGATTGCTTCTGCCACTTCCTTCATCGATTTGCGCCGTTGGCGGCTCTGGCGTTGCAGCGTCAGGTAGGCATCCTCTTCGGTGCACTTCATCTCGCGTTGTAAAATTCCCTTGGCGCGCTCGATAATCTTCCGCGCCTCCAATTCTTCGGAGAGTTGCAGGTTTTCACTTTCCAGCCGCGCCATTTCGATTTCAGCGCCCACCAGGAAGCCAATCGTCGAAATCATTTGGACTTCCCGCTGGCTATACGTGTGCGGCTGGCGATGCTGCAAGTTGATGACCCCAACCAGTTTATCGCGGCAAAGCAAGGGAACGGATAAAAACGCCTCGTATCGGTCTTCCGGCAGCTCATTAAATGACTGAAATCGCGGATCGTGCCCCGCATTCTTACTCACGGCCACCGGTTCCTTATGTTCCGCCACCCAGCCCGTGATTCCCTGCCCTACACGCATTTTCAGGCGGTCCACCACCTCCGCGTGCGGGTTTTTCGACGCGCGCAGGATTAACTCGTTGCCCTCCAGCACGTAGGCGAAGCAGGAATCGCACTTCACCACAGCGGAGACGAACTCCACCACGCGGCCAAGGACTTCATGGAGCGGGTCGGCCGTTGCGATCCGCTTGCCAATCTCGTGGAGAAAATCAATATCCTGATTTCCGGACATAACTGGTTCTATGTTCACGCGTCAACTGTAGCCCTCACGCGCGGGAGTCACAAATTCAAAGAAGCTTTCCGGTCAATCACGAATCTGAATTAACCATACATTCATATATGGCCGGTCATCCGCCGCGCTTGGCGCTCAGCAACGCCGCCGATTGCTCCGCGGCTTCCTTCACCAGATATCCCATCCTGGGATGCGACGGCTCGATATCCGGGCGGAGTCCGCGGCGATGCAGTTCTTCAGTGGTGGTCGGGCCAATCGAAGCTATCACGCAGCGCTCGAGTCCTCGCCGCAGCGGACCTGCCAGTGCCATTTCCTCCGCCATCTGAAAAAGATGAACCGATTGAACGCTGGTGGTGAAGAAGACCACGTCGATTTCATTTTCTTCCGCAGCCAGCGCTTTCACTGCGTTCTCCAGCGGAGCGGTATTTTCCGGCA
>Ga0308309_10000480_pt1 | contig 25657 bp, 26 predicted proteins | sample HubBroMetageWFT5_FD_192491 | JGI IMG/M metagenome (GOLD analysis project Ga0308309, IMG submission 192491) | Warmed and freeze-thawed soil microbial communities from the Hubbard Brook experimental Forest, New Hampshire - Hubbard Brook CCASE Soil... | ecosystem: Environmental > Terrestrial >...
CTGTTCGCCCGTGTCGGCGTGCCCTACTCGCCGGCGACGGGCCTGCCGATCGAGAGCCAGACCGTGTCGCAGATGGTCGACCGCATCAAGACGATGGCCGAAGGCACGCGGCTTTACCTGATGGCGCCGATCGCGCGCGGCCGCAAGGGCGAGTACCGCAAGGAGCTGCAGGAGCTGCAGAAGAAGGGTTTCCAGCGGGTAAAGATCGACGGCAAGCTCCATGAGATCGCCGAGGCGCCGGCGCTCGACAAGAAATACAAGCACGACATCGACGTCGTTGTGGACCGCATCGTGGTGCGGCCCGACCTCGGCAACCGTCTGGCCGATTCGATCGAAACGGCGCTCACCCTGGCCGAGGGCCTCGCCGTCGCGGAGAATGCCGATTCAGGCGAGCGCACGATCTTTTCGGCGCGCTTCGCCTGTCCCGTTTCGGGTTTCAGCATCGAGGAGATCGAGCCTCGGCTGTTCTCCTTCAACGCGCCCCAAGGCGCCTGCCCGGCCTGCGACGGCCTCGGCGTAAAAATGTTCTTCGATCCGGAGATGGTGGTGCCGGACGACCGGCTGTCGCTCGCCGAGGGAGCAATCGCGCCGTGGGCGGATTCGTCGGGCCAGTATTACATGCAGACGCTGGAAAGCATCGCCAAGCATTTCAAGGTCAAGATGTCGGTGCCGTGGCGCGACCTGCCGAAGAAGCTGCGCGACACGATCCTCTACGGCAGCGGCGGTGAATCGATCGCCATGCGCTACGATGACGGCATCCGCCAATATCAGACCACCAAGCCGTTCGAGGGCGTGATCCCCAACCTCGACCGCCGCTGGAAGGAGACCGATTCCTCCTGGGTGCGCGAGGAGCTGGAGCGCTTCCAGCGCGAGAGCAAGTGCGAGACCTGCAATGGCGCCCGCCTCAAGCCCGAGGCGTTGGCCGTCAAGATCGCCGGCCTCAATATCAGTCAGACCACCGAATTCAGCATCGGCGACGCCGTGAAGTGGTTTCTCGAGCTGGCGCCCAAGCTCACGCCCAAGCAGCGCGAGATTGCGGCCCGTATTCTCAAGGAGATCAACGAGCGGCTGGGCTTCCTCGACAATGTCGGCCTCAGCTACCTGACGCTGAACCGTACGTCGGGCACTCTGTCGGGCGGCGAGAGCCAGCGCATCCGGCTCGCCTCCCAGATCGGCTCGGGCCTGACCGGCGTGCTATACGTGCTGGACGAACCTTCGATCGGCCTGCACCAGCGCGACAACGAACGGCTGCTGAAGACGCTCACCAGGTTGCGCGACCTCGGCAACACGGTGCTGGTGGTCGAGCATGACGAGGACGCGATCCGCTCCGCCGACTATCTGGTCGACATGGGGCCGGGCGCGGGCGCGCATGGCGGCAACGTGGTCGCCCAGGGCACGCCCGAGGACGTGATGCGCAACAGCGCCAGTCTTACCGGCCAGTACCTGTCGGGCTTCCGGCAAGTCCCCATCCCCAAAGTCCGGCGCGAGCCGCCCGCCAAGGGTGGCCGCTGGCTGACCATCAAGGGGGTGCGCGAGAACAACCTGCAGAACATCACGGCCAGCATCCCGCTCGGCACCTTCACCTGCGTCACCGGCGTGTCGGGCAGCGGCAAGAGCACGCTGATCATCGAGACGCTTTACAAGGCGCTGGCGCGGCGGCTGAACGGCGCGCGCGAGCATCCCGGCGTGCATAGCGGGCTCGACGGCGTGGGCCATCTCGACAAGATCGTCGACATCGACCAGTCGCCGATCGGCCGCACGCCGCGCTCCAACCCGGCGACCTACACCGGCGCCTTCTCGCCGATCCGCGACTGGTTCTCGCAGCTCCCCGAATCGACCGAGCGCGGCTACAAGCCCGGCCGCTTCTCGTTCAACGTCAAGGGCGGCCGCTGCGAGGCCTGCCAGGGCGATGGCGTCATCAAGATCGAGATGCACTTCCTGCCCGACGTTTACGTCCAGTGCGACGTCTGCAAGGGCAAGCGCTACAACCGCGAGACGCTGGAAATCCACTTCCGCGGCAAGTCGATCGCCGACGTGCTGGAGATGACGGTCGACGAGGGCGTAGAATTCTTCAAGGCCGTGCCGGTCATCCGCGACAAGCTTTTGACCCTGCAGCAGGTCGGCCTGGGCTACATCCATATCGGCCAGCAGGCGACCACGCTCTCAGGCGGCGAGGCGCAGAGGGTGAAGCTCGCCAAGGAGCTGTCGCGCCGCGCCACCGGCCGCACGCTCTACATCCTCGACGAACCGACCACCGGCCTGCATTTCGAGGACGTGCGCAAGCTCCTGGAGGTGCTGCATCGCCTGGTCGAGGGCGGCAACACCGTGGTGGTGATCGAGCACAATCTCGAGGTCATCAAGACCGCCGACTGGGTGCTCGATCTCGGCCCTGACGGCGGCGCCGGCGGTGGCCGGTTGGTGGCGGAAGGCCCGCCCGAGGAGATCGTGAAGGTGGCCGAGAGCTATACCGGCCAGTACCTCGCCCGCCACCTGCCACGCAGCGCGGCGGCCAAGAAGCGGGCTTAGCCTCTTCCGGACCGCGGGCGTCCCGCCCGCTCAAGACATTATGAGGCGGGCGGGACGCCCGCGGTCCGGAAGACTATGACAGGCGCCTCCAACGAATCTCGCCAAGATCGTAGCCGAACTGGCGCTCGACCACGGCCGGCGTGGCGTCCGAAGCATCCGCCTTGCGGGCCGCGACACGAGCCTGCGCCACCTCCTTCGGGACATCGAGCCAAATGCCCTCGAATGGCACCCCCACCTTGGCGGCGAGCGCCTCGGCCGCGGCGCGCTCGTCCGGGTGGGCAAACACCGCATCGAGCACCACGCTGTGACCCGCCCGCAGGACGCGCTCGGCACGGGCCAGAAAGGCCGCATAGACCGTAGCGGAGGATTCCGACGTATAGCTGCCGGCCGGCATGCGGTCTTCCAGCACCACCCCTGCTCGGCGTTTGCGCTCGACGTCGCTGCGCACCACGACGGCGCCCGGAGAACGGCCGATTTCCGGCGCTATCTCGAGTGCCCGCGTGGTCTTGCCGCTGCCGGACAGGCCGCCGATCGCCAGCAGGCGTGGTGGCCCAGGCTGCAGGAAGCCAAGCGCCAGGCGCTGGTAGGCGCGGGCGTCCCCGCTGGCCTTGCCGCCGAGCGCGGCACTCGACGACTCCACAAAGGCTCGGACGGCGGCCCGGCGCGACAGGAAATGCGGCAGCAGCGCCAACGCTTCCTCATGCGATGCCTGAGGCAGTTCGGCGATACGCCATAGCCAGTCATTCAACAGCCGATTGGCGAGGCGCCGCAAGTCGCGTTCGCAGAGGTCCATCAGTGCGAAGGCGAGGTCGTAGAGCACGTCGATGCTCGCTATCCTCTCCGAAAACTCGATGGCATCGAACGGGATCGGCTCGCCATCGATCAGCACAATGTTGCGCAGATGGAGATCGCCATGGCAGCGCCGCACCGCGCCCGCAGCCGCCCGCCGTCCCACCAGGTCGGCGAATGGCTCCAGCGCAGCAGGCAAGGCCACGGCCAGCGATTCGGTGATCTCCGGGTCCAGCCGATCGCCCTGCTCGCGGAGCTGGCGCAGGTCGGCGGCTACGGATCGTCGATAATCGTCGGCCCCCGAAAAGCCGGCGATTGGCGTCAGGCCGTTGTGGTAGGAGGCAACCCGGGCGCCAAGTGCCGCCATCAGTTCAGGCGTCAGCTCGCCCCGAGTGGCCATGCGGTCGAGCAGCCCGTCCTCGTCGAATCGGCGCATCACGACCAGCCAGTCGACGGCGTCTTTGGCGGCCTCGCCCACTTCGCCCATAGCGAGCGTGCCGCCCGGCACCCGCCGGACGGCGGCGACGCCGAGATAGATTTCCGGCGCCAGTCGGCGATTGATCTCGATCTCGGCGGCGCACATGGCGGCACGCCGCTCGACCGTCGAGAAATCCATGTAGGGGAACTTCACCGCCCGCTTCAACTTGTAGGCGCGGTCTCGGGCGAGAAAGACCACGGCGCCGTGCGTGTCGACGCGGCGCTCGGGCTGCAGGTGAGCCGTCAGAAAGTCGATGGCCTCGCTCTGGTCCTCGACCACGAAGGAAGGTTGGTGTGCCACTGCGTCAGACCGCAGGTGCGCTGAGTTCCCGATCATCCCAGCCGTCGACATGCAGGATGATCTCGGCCTGGGGGAAGGCCTTGCGCAGCGTGGCTTCTACGCGATCGCCGACGACGTGGGCGTTGCCGAGCGGCATCGTCGGGTCGAGGACGATATGGAGCTGGATGAACTTGGTGAGGCCCGCCGATCGTGTGCGCAGCTCGTGCACGCCGCGCACCTCGGGATGGCTGCGCGCGATGTCGAGGATCCGCTGTCGCTCGTCGTCCGGCAGCTCGCGGTCCATCAGCACGTCGAGCGAGGCGCGGCCGACTTTCCAGGCCCCGTGAATGAGATAGAGCGCCACCAGTCCCGCCACGCTGCTGTCGATCAGCGGCTGGTCGAGCTTTCCCGACATATAGAGGCCGACGCCCGTGACGATGGTCGCCACCAGGTCGGTCTTGTAATGCGCCATGTCGGCACCGATGGCGATCGAGCCGGAGCGCTTCACGACGTAGCGTTGGAACATCACCAGGCCAAGCGTGAGCGCAACCGCCAGCCCACTGATCAGCAGGCCAATATGCTCCTCGCGCACCTGATGGGGATTGATCAGGCGTTCGCCTACCGCCAGCAGCAGCGCGCCGCCCGAAGCGGCGATGAAGCCGGCCTGCACCAGGCCCGCCAATGCCTCGGCCTTGCCATGGCCGAAGCGGTGATCGGCGTCGGCCGGGATCAGCGCCTGGCGGACGGCGAAGAACGTCACCAGGGAGCCCACGAAGTCGAGCGACGTGTCGACCAGCGACGACAGCATGCTCACCGAATCGGTGACCCACCACGCTGCCAGCTTGGCTGCGATCAGGATGACCGCCACCGCCATCGAGGCGACGGTGGCCAGCCGCATCAGGCGCTGGGGCGCGATCGCCATCGTCGGCTCAGGGATAGAGGGTCCGTGTCGTCCACGGCTCGCCTGGCGCGGCACGGCGGTACTCGAGCCGGTCGTGCAGGCGGAACGCGCCGTCCTGCCAGAATTCGATCAGGAGCGGTTTCAGGCGGAAACCCGACCAGTGCGGCGGCCGCGGCACCTTGCCGATGACATGCCTGGCGGTGATTTCCGCCACGCGCTTCTCCAGCGCAAAGCGGCTCTCCAGCGGCCGCGACTGGTCCGACGCCCAGGCGCCGATCTGGCTGCCGCGGGCGCGGGTCGCGAAATAGGCGTCGGCCTCCTCCGGTGTGGTCGGCGACACCGGCCCTTCCAGGCGCACCTGGCGACGCAGCGACTTCCAGTGAAACAGCAGCGCCGCCTTGGGCTGCGCCAACAGGTGCAGGCCCTTGCGGCTTTCAGTGTTGGTGTAGAAGACGAAGCCTGTGTCGTCGTAGTCCTTCAGGAGCACCATGCGCAGCGAAGGCGTGCCGTCCGGCCCGACTGTGGCCACGCTCATGGCCGAGGGATCGTTGGGCTCGCTCTTGGCGGCCGCCTCGTACCATTCACCAAAAAGCGCCAGCGGATCGGACTTTTCCCGAATCATGACCACAATATGAGGGGCTGTGGGCGGCGAGACCACCGGCATCTTGTCCCAATAGCCTTACCCCGCTAAGAACGACCCATGATCGCTGCTGCACAGTTGATGGCCGGAAAAAAAGGCCTCGTCATGGGCGTCGCCAACGAGCGCTCGATCGCTTGGGGGATCGCCAAGGCCTGCCACGAGCAAGGGGCAAAGGTGGCCTTCACCTTCCAGGGCGATGCCTTGGAGAAGCGCGTCCGGCCGCTGGCCAATTCGATCGGCGCCGAGATCATCGTGCCCTGCGACGTCACCAATGCAGCGAGCATCGATGCCACGTTCTCCGAGCTCGATAAGAAGTGGGGCGGCATCGATTTCCTGGTCCATGCCATCGCCTTTTCCAACAAGGACGAGCTGCGCGGCCGCTATCTCGACACCTCGCCCGAGAACTTCCAGCTCACCATGAATGTGAGCTGCTATTCCTTGACCGCGGTGGCGCAGCGCGCCGTGCCGTTGATGAAGAATGGCGGCAGCCTGCTCACCCTCACCTACTACGGCGCCGAGCGGGTCATCCCGCACTACAACGTCATGGGCGTGGCCAAGGCCGCGCTCGAAGCGAGCGTGCGCTACCTGGCGGCCGACCTCGGCGAGCAGAAGATCAGGGTCAACGCCATCTCTGCCGGACCGATCAAGACGCTGGCTTTCGCCGGCATCAACGACGGGCGCTACATCCTGAAGTGGAACGAGCTCAACTCGCCGCTGAAGCGCAACATCACGGCGGAGGAGGTCGGCAATGCCGCTCTCTACCTGCTGTCGGACCTCGGCACCGGCATGACCGGTGAGATAATGCATGTCGATGGCGGCTATCACGTCGTCGGCATGATCAAGACCTCGTCGGCCAAGCAGATCGCCGAACTGCTCGGCAATTTCGAGGGCGAGTAAGGCCGGCAGCCATGGCCGGCAACAGTTTCGGCACCCTCTTCCGGTTCACCAGCTGGGGCGAAAGCCACGGGCCGGCGATCGGCTGCGTGGTCGACGGGACGCCGCCCAGGCTGCCGCTCAGCGAAGCCGACATCCAGGTGTGGATGGAAAAGCGCCGGCCCGGCCAGTCGCGTTTCGTCACCCAACGCCAGGAGCCGGATACCGTCAGGATCATGTCCGGCGTGTTCGAAGGTGTCACCACCGGCACACCGATCGCTTTGCACATCGACAATGTCGACCAGCGCTCGCGCGACTATTCGGAGATCAAGGACAAGTTTCGTCCCTCCCACGCCGATTACACCTATCTAAAGAAGTACGGCGTGCGCGACTATCGCGGCGGCGGCCGGCAGTCGGCGCGCGAGACCGCCGTTCGCGTGGCTGCGGGCGCCATTGCTCGCAAGATCCTGGGTGACGACGTCAGCATTCGCGGCGCTGTGGTGCAGCTCGGCAGCCAGAAGATCGACCGCGGCCAATGGGACTGGGCGGCCACCGCCGACAATCCCTTCTGGTGCCCCGACCGCCAGGCCGCACAGCGCTGGGAGGGCTATCTCGACGACGTGCGGAAGCGCGGCAGCTCGTGCGGCGCGGTGATCGAGGTCGTGGCCTCGGGCATCGCCGTCGGGCTGGGCGACCCGGTCTACGACAAGCTCGATGCCGATCTAGCCAAGGCCCTGATGAGCATCAATGCCGTGAAGGGCGTGGAGATCGGTGACGGCTTCGCCACCGCCGCCATGAGCGGCGAGGAAAATGCCGACGAGATGCGCATGAAGGACGGCCGGCCCACCTTCCTCAGCAACCACGCCGGCGGAATTTTGGGCGGCATCTCGAGCGGCCAGGACATCGTCTGCCGACTGGTCGTGAAGCCCACCAGCTCGATCCTCGCGCCGGTCCGCAGCATCGACCGCTTCGGCAACGAGGTCGAACTGCGCACCAAGGGCCGCCACGATCCCTGCGTCGGCTTGCGGGCCACGCCGGTCGCCGAGGCGATGGTGGCCTGCGTGCTGGCCGACCACTTGCTGCGCCACCGCGCGCAGTGCGGCTGAGGCCGCTTGGTGGCTGCCGCCAAGCAAGTCGAGGCGCGCTATGGATCGTTGCACAACATCAGCATGGCGGTCGTCTCGGCCGGCATGATCAGCGTGGCGATCCTGCATTTCGTCAACAATCCGGCCAATGCGCCCACCCTGTCGATGAACGACCCGCGCTTCGTGCTGTTCAGCCTGCTGGCCGTGGCCCTGGGCTACTACGTGTTTGTCGGCATCAGCCGCACTATCAACCGCCGGCCCCAGATCGTCATCGACCGCGACGGCATCGCCTTGGGCTTCGGCCGCGACCGGCGCTTCGCCTGGGACGACATCCAATGGGCGCGGCTGCGCCGGCTGGCGCTCAGGCCGCAGCTCGAAATCGGCATCGCGCCACCGGCTTTCATCGCCGCCAACCTTCGGCTGTCGATGTGGAGCTTAGATGACAGCATCAGGCCGATCCGTGGCCTGCCGACCGCCGTGCTGGTGCGCGACAACGGGCTCGACACGCGCACCTCGGCAATGCTTGACGCCGTGCGGACGTTCCGGCCGAATCTGGTCAAACCCTAACAGCTGAACGGAGACTCGCCATGTGGCGATTTATCGTTGGCCTGCTCGCGACCGTGGGCACTCTCACCCTGATCGCGATCGGTGGCATTGCCGCCTTCGTGGCCTCGGGCCCATTCGCGAGCAAGCCGCTGGCGTCGCCGATCGTGCTGTCGATCGACCTGCGCGACGTACCGTCCGAATCGAAGTCTTCCGGCCTGTTGCACGGCGGGCTGTTCGGCGGCTCGCGTGACATCGTCGAGACCGTGCAGCTTCTGTGGCAGGCGGCGGACGACCCGCGGGTCGTCGGGCTGTTCGTCGATATCGGCGACGAATCGGCGGGCCTCGCCCGCGTGCAGGAGCTGCGTCAGGCGATCGCCCATTTCCGCGGCAAGGGCAAGTTCGCGGTCGGCTTCGCCGAATCGCTGGGCAGCGGCGGCACGCACTTCGCCGACTATTACCTCGCCTCAGCGTTGGAGCAGATCTGGCTGCAGCCGAGCGGCGGCTTTGCGGTGGCCGGCATCGCCGTCCAAACGCCGTTCATCAAGACCGGTCTGGACAGGATCGGCGTGCAGATCGAAGGCGGCAAGCGCTACGAGTACAAGAGCGCGCCCGACACGTTCCTGGAGACGGGTTACACCGGCCCGGCCCGCCAGAACCTGCAGCAGCTTCTCGAAAGCCTCTACGGCCAGTTCGTGAGCGACGTGGCGCGCGAGCGGCACATCGAGCCCGGCAAGCTGCGTCAGCTGGTCGATTCAGTGCCGTTCGATTCGGAGCGGGCGCGGCAGGAGAACCTGGTTGACCGCATCGGCTATCGCAGCGACGCGCTGGACGAGGTCGGAGCACGGGCCAAGAGCCGCGATCTCGTCTCCTTGTCCGAGTATGCCGCCGATGAATCGCGGCCCAAGCCACACGGCGAGGTCGTGGCGCTGGTGCGGGTCAGCGGCGCCATCGCATCAGGACCGGGCGACGGCGGGCCGCTGGACGACGACGTCGTAGCGCTGGCCGATGACGTCGTCGACGCGCTCGACCAGGCGGCGCGGACCAAGGAAGTGCGCGCCATCGTGTTGCGCATCGATTCGCCCGGCGGCACCTATCCTGCCGCCGATGCCATCGCCGACGCCGTGGGTCGCGCGCGTTCAGCGGGCAAGCCGGTGATCGTCTCGATGGGCGACGTGGCGGCGTCGGGCGGCTACCTCGCCGCCATTCGCGGCGACATCATCGTGGCCCAACCCACCACCATCACCGCCTCAATCGGCGTTTTCAGTATCTGGCCCGTGGCGTCCGAGTTGCTGGCATCGCTCGGCGTCAAGGTTGACCGGCTGAGCGTCGGCGCCAATGCCGGGATGTACTCGCCATTCCAGGCGCCTACGCCGGCGCAGAGCGCCGCGGTCTCGCGCGAGCTCGACACGATCTACGCCGAGTTCACGCGCCAGGTCGGCGAAGCCCGCAAGCTCGACGGCGCCAGGCTCGATGCGGCCGCCCGCGGCCGCGTCCTGTCGGGCGACGACGCCAAGAAGGCCGGCCTGGTCGACGAGCTGGGCGGCCTGCAGCTCGCGCTCAACATCGCCAAGGCCAAGGCCGGCATCGACGAATCGCGGCAGGTCGAGATCCGCCGCTTCCCCGCTGAGTCCGAACGCTGGCAAAAGCTGCTGGAACGTGTCCTGCGGCTGGGTGGCCTCGACACCATGGGCCCAAGCCTGCGCGCGCCGCGCGAGGTGCGCGAAGCCCTAGCCCGCTTCGGCGTCGTCGCGCGGCCCGGCAACGTCCGCCTGCCGCCGCTGCCGCCGCTCTGGCGCTAGAGGCGGACGCTCTTCACGACTTCAAGCGCGTCGCCGTCGCGGCGCAATAGCGCCAACTCTTCGATCCGACCATGCATGGGCATATGCTGGCGCTCGACGATGCGGGCCACCTGCTCGGCGTCGGCCGCGCGATCGAACAGGCCCAAGGTGATGTGCGGTTCGAACGGTGCGCCATCCGACGTCGGATTGAGCGCGTCGTAGAGACTTGTGAGTTCGGCGCCGCCGTCGGCCGGTACCGCATAGAGGTAGGCCGCACGCGAGGGCGGCGTCATGTCGTGACGCACCAGGCGGTCGAGCACGAACCAGAACGGCCGCCGGCTGGCGACGCCATCGAGCGCGTCGTGCAGCATCGCCTCTTGCGAAGCGGCCGCGCCGAACACCAGGGTGAAGTGCGGGCCGATCAGGTCGGCCTCGCGTGGATGGTACTGCGCCCTGAGCCGGCGCAGGGCGGTGTCGTCGGCCTCGGCCAGCACCGGCCAGGCCACGACATAGAGCATGTCAGCCGTAGCTCTTCGCCATGCCGAAGGCGGGATCCATCGCCGCACCATAGGGCGGGAACGGATAGCGCAGGCCGTTCTTGCCGAGATGGCCCATGCCCTCGATGGCACGCAGGAACTCGTCGGGCGGGCAGGCCATCAGGAGCTCGTCGTCGGCCACGCCGCCATAGCGCCGCTCGGCATAGCAGGGCAGCGACAGCGAGGTTTGCCGCGTGGCCAGTGCCCTGCCCCACGAATCGGCGCAGGCGCTCTCGCCGGTGCAGGTGAAGTCATAGCGGCGGTAACGGTGGAACTGCAGGCCGTTGATGAAATAGATCATCTGGCCGGGCGTGCCGTAGAACAGGCAGATATCCGGCGGATCGAGCCGCGCCGAGCGCAGCGGCGACACGACCAGGCCGTTGTACTTGCCGTCCGGGACGCGTGGCATCTGCGCCTGATGCGCGGCCGAGGCTTCCTTGTTGCCGAACCACACGCCGTTCATGTGATCGCCCGAGAGGAAACCCTCGCCGGGATGGTTGAGCCCGACCACGCCGCCGCAATTGCCGCCGCGCGTATTGTCGACGGTGATGCCGAGCGTGAAACCGTACCAGCGCGACTGCGTCACCATCTGACACATGGTGAACTTCATGCCGTCGGTCGGCTTGCGCACGCCCTGGATCTTGTCCATCTCGGCAGGGTCTTCGAACAACCGCATGCCGATCGGCTGGGTGCGGATGCGCAAAAGTTCGATCAGCTTGCCGGTGGCCTCGGCCAGCATGGCGCCGGTGATCTTCTCCGGCGGCGTCCACGGCGCGGTCTTGTAGCCTGGCGGCAGGGTCTGGACGTTCATGGTTTCCTCCGTGTCTGGCAGCGTAGGATGGCTAGGTGAGGTTCAACCCACCATCGGCGATGACGATCTCCCCGGTAACGTAGTCGTTGGCGACCAGCGCGGCCACCAGATCGGCGATATCCTCGGGCCGGGCGGCCCGCTTCATCGGCGACTTGGTGTTCCACAGCTCGTAGGCCGCCTCCCAGCCCGTGCTCATCGGCGTGTCGACAAGGCCGGGCGCCACGCAATTGACCCGGATGGCGGGCCCCAGGGTCAACGCCAGCAGGCGCGTGGTGTGATGCAGGGCGGCCTTGGCCGCGGCATAGGGGATCGACGCGCCCTTGGGCCGCACAGCGGCATGGGTGCCGATATTGACGATGGAGGCGGGTTTGCCCTGCTCTGCCGACTTCCGAAGGGCGGTCTCGGCCTCGGCGATCAGCATCCAGGGTGCGATCAGGTTCATGTCCATCATGCGGCGCCATACCTCGGGCGTCGCTGCCTTGAGGTCGGCATGGGGAAAGCGTGCGGCTTCGCCGGCGTTGTTCACCAGGACGTCGAGCCGTCCGTGATAGGCGAGCACGGCACGCACCAGCTCGCCGGCGTGGGCCACGTCCGCCAGATCGGCCTGGTGATAACTGGCACCGGGCAGTTCGGCCGCCATCGCACGGCCAACGTCGCCTGAACGCCGTCCATGAAGCGCCACCTTGTAGCCTTCGCGCGACAGACGGCGCGCGATGGCCGCGCCGATGCCCGAGGTCGACCCGGTGATAAGGGCGACGCGATCAGACACCGGCTTTCAATGCCTCGAGGGTTTCGTCGGGCCGCTCCACCATCATGAAGTGCCCGCTGTTGGCGATCACCACGGTGCGCGAGCCGGCAATCGCTGCGGCCAATGGCTTTGCCTTGGCAGCGGGCGTCATGAGATCGCCGTCGCCCAGGACAAGCACCGTCGGACATTTCACCTGCTGAGCACGCGCGAGGGCGTCCTTGTAGGCATTGCAGGCTAAAAGATCGGCGTGGATCACGCCGGGCTTGTTGCCCGACAGGACGGCCAGCGATTCGCGTCGCAGCCATAGGCCGGGCGAGACCATGCCGCCTTTGTGCAGCGCATTGCCCATGCCCCAGAACGTCATCAGCTCCTGGACCTTGACGGTATCGGCCTTGGCCGATTCCAGCATCTCGGGGTGCACCGGCATCTCGGCCGCCACGCCGCACAGTCCGAGCGCGCGCACTTTGTCGGGGAAGCGCGCGGCGGTCTCGATCGCCACCAGGCCACCCATCGAATGGCCGACCAGCGCGGCGCTCTTGAGCCCCGCCGCGTCGAGCAGCGCTGCGGTCCAGTCAGCCATGGCGGCAATGCTGTCGAGCGCCGGCCCTGCGGACCAGCCGTGCGCCGGGAAGTCGATCGCCAGCACGCTCCGCCCGTGATGGGCGAACCAACGTGTCTGCAGGCGCCACGCCGTGCGGTCGAAGCCCGCGCCGTGGAGGAACACGATGGCGGGCTTGGCCGGGTCGACGTCGGTGCCGCCGGTCGTCGCGAAGACGGTGCGGCCGTTGACGGTGAGCTTCACGATCAGCCTTTCGCAGCGGCGCGAAGCGCCTGGCCAAGATCGTCCAAAAGATCGTCGGGATCTTCCAGGCCGACCGAGAGGCGGATCATGCCCTCGCCGATCCCCGCCGCCTCGAGTGCCGCCGCGTCGAGCTGGGCGTGCGTTGTCGAGGCGGGATGAATGACCAGCGACTTGGCGTCGCCCACGTTGGCGAGATGCGAGAAGAGTTTCAGTCGCTCGATAAAACGTCGGCCGGCTTCGCGCCCGCCCTTGATGTCGAAGCTGAAGATCGAACCCGCGCCCTTGGGCAGCAGCTTTTTAGCCAGCGCATGATCGGGATGGTCGGGCAGTTCCGGCGAGGCGATGCGCTCGACCGCCGGGTTGGCCTTGAGGAAGGCGATGACCTTGCGGGCGTTCTCGACGTGGCGCGCCATGCGCAGCGGCAGGGTCTCCAACCCCTGCAGCAGGTAGAAGGCCGTCTGCGGCGCCATGCAGGAGCCGAAGTCGCGCACACCCTCGGTGCGCGCCCGCATGACGAAAGCGTGCGGGCCGAACTCCTCGGCGAAGTCGATGCCGTGATAGCCGGCATAGGGCTCGGTCAGCGTCGGGAACTTGCCCGAACCTTCCCAGTCGAAGCGGCCCCCCTCGACGATCACGCCGCCGATCGCCACGCCATGGCCGCCGATGAACTTGGTGGCCGAGTGGAACACGATGTCGGCGCCCAGGGTGAGCGGGCGGCAGAGCACCGGCGAGGCGAAGGTATTGTCGATCATCAGCGGGATCCCGGCGGCATGCGCGATCCCGGCGATTACCGGTATGTCCAGCACCTCGCCGCCGGGATTGCCGATGGTCTCGCCCAGCACCAGCCGTGTCTCGGGCTTGATGGCCTTTCGGAAGCCATCGTGGTCGCGCGGGTTGACGAAGGTCGTTTCGATGCCGAAGCGCGGCAGCGTCAGGCCCAGCATGTTACGCGTGCCGCCATAGAGCGAGGTCGAGGCGACGATGTGATTGCCCGCCCCCATCAACGTGGCGATGGCGATGTGCAGCGCGGCCTGGCCGCTCGCCACGCCCAGCGCGCCCGAGCCTTCCTCCAGCGCGGCGACACGTTCCTCGAACACCGCCACTGTTGGGTTGGAGATGCGGCTATAAATGTGGCCGCCGACCTCGAGATTGAACAGGCTCGCCGCATGGTCGACGTCGCGGAACACGAAGGATGTCGTCTGGTAGATCGGCACGGCCCGCGCGCCGGTGACGGGGTCGGGATGCTGGCCGGCATGCAGCGCCAGCGTATCGGGCTTCAGGAATTTGGCGTCAGCCACGCGAGCTTCACTTCTTGAACAACGTTGCGGCCGCCGCGGCGTGACTTTGCTTTGATTTGATCTTTTCCTCGACGCGGGCGAGTTCGGCCTTCAACGCCGCGACATACTCCTTGAGATCCTCGATGTTCATGGCGTCGAGGTTCTTGGGTTGCGTCTTCTTCTGACGGGGGTCGAGATCGTCGAGATCGAAGGCCATGGCGGGGCTCCACGGAAGCGGCTAAGGGAGACCTACCATTGCTCCCATTACTCCGAAAGGCCGACCATGAGCGCCCTTCCCGCTACGATGACCTGTGTCGAGATCAAGAAACCGGGCGGGCCCGAAGCGCTGGTGCCGACGACGCGGCCGGTGCCGCTGGCCAAGGACGGCGAGATCCTGATCAAGGTGGCGGCCGCGGGCGTCAACCGTCCCGACATCGCCCAGCGCGCCGGCCTCTATCCGCCGCCGCCGGGCGCATCGGACCTGCCGGGCCTCGAGGCCGCAGGCACTGTGGCGGCGATGGGCGCGGGTGTCACCGGATGGCAGGTGGGCGATGCGCTTTGCGCCCTCACACCCGGCGGCTCCTACGCCGAATACTGCACCGCACCGGCGCCGCAATGCCTGCCTGTCCCGAAGGGCTTCGACATGCTGCGTGCCGCGGCGCTGCCGGAAAATTACTTCACCGTCTGGCACAACCTTTTCGAGCGCGGCGCGCTCAAGTCGGGCGAGAGCGTGCTCATCCATGGCGGCGCGAGCGGCATCGGCACGACGGCGATCCAGCTGGCCAAGGCGTTCGGCGCCACGGTGTTCACCACCGTGCGCACTGCCGAGAAAGCCAAGGCGGTGCGCGAACTCGGCGCCGACCACGCCATTCTCTACAAGGACAACGACTGGGCGGCCGAGGTGAAGAAGCTCTCGGATGGCGTCGACGTCGTGCTCGACATGGTGGCGGGCGACTATCTGCCCAGGAACCTGGAGCTCCTGAAGCAGGACGGGCGGTGCGTCGTCATCGCCGTCCAGCTTGGCGCCACCGCGACCATCAGTGCCGCCATGATGATGGTGAATCGACTGACGCTCACCGGCTCGACGCTCAGGCCGCAAAGCGTGGCGAACAAGGGCCGCATGGCGCACGGTCTCAGGGAGAAAGTCTGGCCATTGCTCGAGATGGGCAAGATCAAGCCCATCATCTACAAGACCTTCCCGCTCAAGGACGCCGCCGGCGCGCATGCCGAGCTGGAGCGCGCCGACCATGTCGGCAAGGTGATGCTGGCGGTGTAAGCCCGCCTGTGCCGTCACGTCGCCGGTGCCTGTGGTATGACCTCTGCAGTTGCCCATGATGTCGATCTCATGCTGCATCTCACGAGATTAACTGATCTTTAGTAATAGTCAAGAGATAATTTAGTGATTCTACAGAACAACTCCCGCCCGCATGTCGAATGGTTTCGCCCATGCGCAACAAAATTATATAAGTGCGCACCGTAGAGGGGGCCAAAGGCTGTTTGGATCGTGTCGAAACAGCTTGCACTGCCAGCACTTCGAGGGGTGCGTCTGGTCAGCGCGGTTCGAGGCGCAACGTCGTCGGCAACATTTCGGGCTGCACCATCGCCTGGGCATAAGAGCTCGACCGGTACTTGCTGAGATACGCGCGGCTGGCCCGCTCGATTGCGGCGGGCTCGTTCGCCGGGATCGCCTGCACCCTGAGCCTGTGGCCGGCAAACTCCAGCGTGGCCGGTCCGCCGGTCGCAAGGTCCCGGTACCAGCGTCCCTTGGTGCCGCGGAACGAGCGCACGAAGACCTCGTCGTCCGCCACCACCGCCCAGATCACCACCGCGCTGTCCGGGTGCTTCTCGGTCCGGATCCTGACCTCCTTGCGGTCGCGCAAGTCGCTGAGCGTGTCCGCCTCGAACTTCGCCATGGGCTGGTCTCCCTGAGAGGTGGCGCCTCGACGATACTACCCGAGCCGGTGGCAGTCCTCGGCGGCGTTAGCTGAGCACATACCGATCAGGTGTCTTGCCGGACCGCGGGCCTCCAGGCCCGCCTCTTCTCTTTGCTCGGCCACTGCCGTAGCCCGCCCAGCCACGAGCGGGCCTGGAGGCCCGCGGTCCGGCAAGACGATGCCGCATCAGCCGCGAGCAAACGCCAGGATATCCTGTGCCAGTCGGTCACGGTGCGTGATGACGAGGCCGTGCGGCGCCTCTTCGTACACCCTGAGCTCGCAACCCGCTATGAGCTCAGCCGCCTTCTTCGCGGTTTTTTCCAGCGGACTGACCTGATCCTTGGCGCCGTGGACGATCAACGTCGGCACGGTGACGGCGCGCATGTCCGCGCGGAGATCGCCGCGCGAGATCGCGCGCATGCACTCGATGGCACCTTTCGGCGAGGCCCGCATGAACTGCGCGACCACCCACTCGGCCATCGCGGGCGAAACGGCGGCGTGGCCTCCGGTGAAGGCCGTAACGCCGTTGGCGAAGAACGCCGGTCGGTCCTGCTTGAGGCCGGCGATCATAGCGTTGAAACGACTGGTGTCTGACTGCGGCGGGATCGTGCTCACCATCACGAGCCGCGCGATCCGGGCGCCGCCATGGCGCTGCAGGTATCGGACCGCTTCGCCGTTGCCCATCGAGAAGCCGACGAGCGTGACGTCGTTGAGATCGAGCTGGTTGATGAGCGCTGCCAGGTCGTCGGCCAATCTGTCGAAGTCATAGCCCCGCCCCGGATCGGTGGACCGTCCATGGCCCCGACGGTCATAGGCGATGCAGCGCAGGCCCTGGTCGACCAGCTCGGTGAGCTGGTACTCCCAGATGTCCGCATTGAGACCCCAGGCATGGGTGAAGAGCACCGGCTTGCCGGCGCCCCAATCGACGTAGAACAGGCTCGCACCGTCGTCGGTCTCGACAAAGGACGGCCGCGGTCCGCTTGCCATTCTCTTAGTCTCCGGAGGCTCGGCGGCGGCCGACCGGACGCCGGCGGCAACAAGGGCGGCGGCGGCCGCCGCAGCGAGCGACTTTGAAGCACTTCTCCTGTCCATGGCGACCCTCCTCTCAAGCGCGCGCCGGCGCCGCGTCGACGAAGCCGACCACCGACTTGATCCGGCCATCGCCGGCGACGACCACGAAGTCGGTTCCCTTGATGTAGAGCGGCGCTTCTGCCGTGCCGCCGGCCGCCCAACTGAACCGGAGATTGTCGTGATGCGTTTCGATGCCGCTCGCAAGACGCAGCCGGTAGCCGGGGAAGTGCCCCTGCGCCGTCGCGATCATGGCGTCGAGGCTGTCGTGGCCGTGACCCTCCCTCGCCGCGTCGACGTAGCTGCCGTCGTCGGTCCAGGCCTTCGCCACCAGCTCGCGACGCCGCTTGGCCTCGGTCTCGTTCCACGCCGCCAGGTAACACACCACGACTTCGTTGACGTTGCTCATCGCGATTCTCCTTTGAGACTTGGGTTCGGGAATTGGGGGTTCGGGGATTGGGGGTTCGGGGATTGGGGGTTCGGGGATTGGGGGTTCGGAGTTTGGGGGTTCGGAGTTTGGCGGCTCGGACCGGGCGGGCCCGGATAACGCCGGCGACGATACGACGCCGACGGCGACGATGGCTCGAAATAGATCTCGTCTCTCCATGTCGCCGAACCTATGTCGGCAACGCGAAACGGTCGATTACCTGAGGAGTAAGTTGGCTCGCTGGAAGCCTCGAAGGCCGACGAGTTCGTAGGAAGCGGTTCGATCCTTCACTTTGTTGTGCCGTCGATTGCGCGCCTCGATGACCCAGGCGGCGTGCCTCCTACTCGGCAATGAACAGGATTCGCAGGTCTTGCCTTGGCACGAAATCAGGGGCCATGCCTTCCAATCGCCGCGCTGCCGCCTGCTTGACCGGCACCTCGGAACAGAACGACACGGCGCCTGTCATCCTGGTATCCGTCGATCCAACCATGGGGATGGGGCCGCCAGTCACCGTGAGATTGAACGTGCCGATCGGGCCACGCCAATTGCGCGCGGTTTGAAGCACATAGCCCAGCGTGTAGGCGAAAAGGTAGGAATCCGCACCCCCACCCTCTTTTTGCCGCCGCGCGAGCGCGCGTTCAGACATTTGCCGCAAGGTCCGTTTTCCGGCCGCGTCGATGCAGAAGGCTGACGCGGTATCCTCACTCCCTGACGCGATGACGGCGCCGCCTTTGTCGACCGTGACGAGCCTGAAACCCAGGATCGGCCGGTAGCTATGCTCGATGACTGTTATCCCTGGCGCGAAGGTTTGCAGCCAATGAAAGGTGATGCGGGTGGTCCAAGGCAGCCGATAGCCGCGATCGTCGAGGGTTTCGATCGCGCCCAGCTCGGCCAGCCGCTTGCGTGTCGCGGCGTCGAGGTCCCCATCGTCCGGGGGAAAGAAGTAGCCCGAGCGCAGTACCAGCGCCATTCCCCCGATCTGCTGCAACTGCTCGGCGATATTGCGGCCGTCCGGCAAGGTCGAGCGGATCTCGACCTCGGGCATCACCTCGCGCTGGTCTGCCCAGACGCGAAATCCGAGGAAGTTCGCCTCCCGAGGCTCGGTCATCAGGATGTTGTAACCGCCCGTTGTCGTGGTGCGGCCGCCGGGGCTTACGGCCGGGACTTCCGGCAGGGGAAAGGCCACGCGCAGTGTGAGCGGCTTGCCGCTGTCATTGCGCATCTCGTAGCGGACCCTCACTTCCGCCGGCGAAAGGCTGAGATCCTCGCGCTGCATCGCGATGGCGTCACTCTTCACCAGCACGATGCCGCCGCTTGCCAGCTCCGAACCCGAGTCGTTGCCTCTGGCCGGGCCAGCCACCGCAAACAGCAAACCGCAGACGACCAACAACATGTCTCGCCTGGCACAGGGCTTCTGCATCGGACTCACTTCCCCTTCAGATCATTCTGGCGCGCCAGGAGATAGAACAAGGACGACAGCGCCAGGACAATACTAATGGCTGCACCGCCTTTTCGTATTGGTTGCGGGGGCGCGCATTGCCGATCTGACAGGCTGCAAGGTCAGGGTTGCGACGAGCGAGCTTGAACTTGGCTCCCCTACATCGTAAGTAATCACTTACCGTTCGTCGTGACGAACGAACTGTGAAGAAACGGAGCGGCTCGTGGCTCGGCAGTCCATTGACGCTCGGCTGACCGCGCTCGGAGAGCCCAACCGGCGCGCAATCGTCGATCTGCTGGCGAACGGGCCTCTCTCAGTCGGCGAACTCGCGGACCGATTGCCGATAACGCGGCCGGCCGTTTCCCAGCATCTTCGCGTGCTGTCGGACGCGGGGCTCGTGAGCTACGAGCAGCGGGGCACGCGAAACTACTACGGTCTCCATCCCGATGCTGTTGCTGAGGTCAAGGACTACCTCGATGCGATTTGGACGAAGGCATTGGGAAAATTCAAATTGCGAGCGGAACGCAAAAGATAGGCGACTAAGAAGAAAGTGTCATGGTCGATGAAAAAACCAAGGGTGCTACGATACGCAGGGAACTCGTTGTCGACGTCGGCCAGCAGCGCGCATTCAATGTGTTCACGGCCGAGTTCGGACAATGGTGGCCATTGTTGAGCCACCACATCGGGCAGGCGGCTCCGGAAGTCGCCAGCTCCATCGTCGAAACTGCTGATCGGACAGGGGTCGTGCTCGAGCATCGGCACTTGGATCGGTACGGAGTCGACGCCGACAAGATGCGCGGGATTTTCGATTCGGATGGCGGTTGGACTGGCATCCTTCAAAGGTTCGCCGCACGTACAGTCGCACAAATGGTAGTCGAGGCCCCTGTGTCCTGACGCCAGAAATCAATCTTAGTCCGGAGGGAACATGACAACTGAACTCACATGGCTCATCTGTACCGCAGTGCTCGCTGCGTCGCTGTGGATACCCTACATCGTCGGGATCAACATCACCGAATTCGAAGGCAAGAATACGATGTTCGTCCGCCCGCCCGACAACAGCAAGATGGAGCCGTGGGTTCACCGGAGTCATCGCGCCCATCTCAATCTGCTGGAACAACTGCTCCCATTCGCGATCATTGTGTTGATCGGGGCGATCGCAAAAGTCTCGACCCCCGTCACGGTCTGGTGCTCAATCGCGTTCTTCTGGCTACGAGTGGCACACGCCATCGGCATGATTGCAGGGCTGGCCCGTAGCCCAATTCGCCCCCTCATTTATGTCGCAGGCTGGATCGCGACGCTCGTCTTTGCGTGGCAGGTCTTGCGGTATGCGTAGGCCTCGAGTGTACGCCGACCGCATCGACCGGGCGAGCCGCTTGAGCGCGCTGGACCGATCGTTCTGGCGCGCCGCGCCGCCTAACGAGGCGACTTTCGTCGGGCCGAAAGGGGCGACGGGATGCGGGTGGACGACTGGGCGACCCGGATCGTCGAAGACGAGGTGCCCGCGATTCGCCCGATGCCGTGATCGCGAACCCTATCAGCCACACGCCGCTGACCTGGTATGTTTCCTGCGTCAAGAATCAAAGACCCAAGAGAACTAAATTAAGCGCGAAGCAGGTTTCTGAGGAGTTCGCCTAGGCATAAGCACGCCTGAGATGGGTTCTTTCGGGTGACGCGCGCCGTCCATTCCAGAATCGTGCCGAGCTCGCCATGCAGCGTGGCGGCGATTTCGCCGCGTTTGGGGTCGTCAGGTTATGAGCCTGAAGAGCTGCCGCAGCAACTCCACCAGATACGCGGCTTGGCCGTAAGAACCAAATCCCTTCGCGGGCGCCACCAGCGACTTAGGTCGTGTCAGCACACTGCTATGCAGCACGGCTCGATCGCATTGCCTGCAAGGCGCCACGAAACAGCGCGAGGTCGTCGCGCGTCACGGTGGCCGGCCAGCCAGCGCTGATGCCGCCGTCGACCACCAGATTGTGTCCGCTCACGAGCCTCGAAGCATCGCCCGCCAGAAACAACGCTGCATTGGCGATATCGTCGACCGTCCCCACGTGGGGTAACGGCTGCCACCGTGGCAGCACGGCGGCAATCGCCGCTTTCGCGTATTCAATACGTTCGTCAGCTTCGTCATGCTCGATGCCGGCGCCCTTGGCGAAAATTCCCGTGGCGATCGGGCCCGGCGACAGGCTGTTGACGCGAATTCCCTTTTCTCCCAATTCTACCGCGGCGCAGCGCGTCAAATGAACCAGCGCCGCCTTTGCCGCAGAGTAGGCAATACCGCCCAATCCGGCCCTGGTCCCGTTGACGCTCGCGACATTGATGATGCTGCCGGTCCCCTGCGCGGCCATCACAGGCACGGCATGCTTCATGGCGGCAAGCGGGCCCCTGACATGGACGCCGAACTCGATGTCGAAGCGCTTCAGGTCGATCTCGGCGATTCCCCCCCCGTTGCGAGCCGCTGCCGGCATTGTTCACCAGGCAGTCGAGCCTGCTGAAGCTCGTCACGGCATGCGCAATCATCGCCTCGACGTCGGATTCGACGCTGACATCGGTGCGGATGAAACTCGCGGCGGCGCCGAGCGTGCGGGCCAATCGCTTCGCCTTTTCCTCGCGCCGCCCTGCGATGACGACACGTGCTCCTTCGGCGACGAATAGTTCGGCGGTACGAGCGCCGATGCCGCTCGTGCTTCCGGTGATGACCGCGACCTTGCCTTCGAGTGCTCCCGTTGCCATGCGGATCGATCTCCTCTGACCTCTGGTCTATTGCCGACCGCGATCTGCCATGATGGCGGTTACGGAAGCCGCGAAGGGCCGCGTCGACTCGGGTAGCTAATCAAGCTTGTCCCCTGTGTCGATTATCCAAAGGGTAATGATCTGCTCTTGCGCGTTATCGGCTTGATGCCCCAGGCGCAGTTGGATGTCGGCCGAATCACCCAGGCCAGCGAGCCTGGGCTTGGCGCCGCGGATGCTTGACCTGGCGCCTGACGCCGCATAGGTTCCGCGCCTTTCACGACGAACCTGCGGATCGCCGCCCATGCTCCAGATCCTCGTCGAGGCGCTGGCCAAGACCTATCGCGTCGCTGAACGCGCGCCGGGCCTGGCCGGCGCAGTGCGCGGTCTGGTGCGCCGGCGCTGGCGCGAGGTTCATGCCCTGGTCGACGTCTCGTTCAGTCTCGAGGCGGGCGAGCTGCTGGCCTTCATCGGCCCCAACGGTGCGGGCAAGTCCACGACCGTGAAGATCCTGTCGGGCATCCTGCGGCCCACGAGCGGCCGGGTCGAGGTGGGTGGCCTCGTGCCCTACGAGGACCGCGTGCGCCATGTGGCGCGCATCGGCGTCGTGTTCGGCCAGCGCAGCCAGCTCTGGTGGGACCTGCCCGTGCTCGATGGCTTCGATCTCCTGGCGGACATCTATCGCGTGGACCCCGCGCACTATCGCCGCCGACGCGACGAGCTCGTGGCCATGCTGCGGCTCGAGCCGCTGCTTGGTCAGCCGGTGCGCCAGCTCTCGCTCGGCCAGCGCATGCGAGCGGAGTTTGCCGCCGCCCTGCTGCACGATCCGGCAATCCTGTTCCTCGACGAGCCGACCATAGGGCTCGATGCGCCGTCGAAGCTCGCGGTGCGCGCGTTCGTGCGGCGGCTCAACCGCGAGCAAGGCGTGACGGTGCTGATCACGACGCACGACATGCACGACGTCGAGGCGCTGGCCGAGCGTGTCATCGTCATCGGCCAGGGCCGCCTGCTCGCCGATGGCCCGTTCGAGAGCCTGCGTGCTAGCGTTCTCGCCGAACGACGGCTCTACATCGACTTCGCCGGTCCCGCGCCCGAGCTCGAGATTCGCGGCGTCACGGTCCGGACGCGCACCGAACGCTCGCTCGAGCTTGCCTTTGACCCGGCGGTCATCGCGACGCCGAAACTGATCGCCGCCATCGCGACGCAGCACGCCGTCGAGGACATCCATGTCGACGAGCCCGCCATCGAGGAGGTGATCACGCGGTTCTACGACCTGCACGACGCCCGTGAGGCGTGACGATGCAGTCGGTTCGACCCTACCTCGCGGCCTTCCGCACGCGCTTCCAGCTCATGCTGCAGTACCGCGCCGCGGCGTTGGCGGGCTTTGCCACGCAATGCTGGTGGGGTGCGATCCGAATCATGGTCTTCGCTGCCTTCTACGGTGTCCACGCCGCGGCGGCGCCGATCAGCCTCGCCGACGCCATCACCTACATATGGCTCGGCCAAGCGCTGCTGGCGCTGCTGCCGTGGCTCGCCGATCCGGAGATCGGCCAAGCGGTGCGGACCGGCGGCGTCGGCTATGACCGGCTGCGGCCGCTCGACGCCTACGGCTTCTGGTATGCGCGCACCCTGGGATGGATGCTGGCTCGCGCCGTGCCGCGCGCGGTGCTGATGCTGCTGGCGGCAGGCATCGTGCTGCCGCTCGTGGGCCTCGGTGCCTGGGCATGGCGGCCGCCATCCGGCATGGCAGCGGCGTTGCTGTTCCTTCCCGCCTTCGTGCTCATGACGGCGCTCGCGGCCGCCGTCCTGATGCTGGCAAACATCGTCGTGGCCGCGAGTCTCAACGAGCGCGGCGTGAACGCCGTCCTGACGCCGCTGGTGATCGTCTTCTCCGGCAGCCTGCTGCCGCTCGACTTCTTCCCCGACGCCCTGCGGCCTTTCCTGCACGTGCAGCCGTTCGCCGGCCTCGTCGACATCCCGTTCCGCATCTACTTCGCTGACTTGGGCGGAGGCGCGGCACTGCAGGGGCTGGCCCTGCAGGCGGGCTGGACCGTGGTCCTTGTCGGCCTCGGCCGCCTGGCCATGGAGCGCATGATGCGCCGGCTCGAAATGCAGGGTGGCTGACCATGAACGCGCTCGCCCTCTATGGCCGCTACGTCGTCATCTCGCTGCGCGCCCAGGCGCAGTATCCGGCGGCGACCCTGTTGCTTACCGTCGGCCACTGTGCGGCCACGGCGATCGAGATCCTGGGCGTGTTCGCTCTGTTCGATCGCTTCGGGCCGATCGGCGGCTGGTCCTTCGGCGAGGCAGCGCTGTTCTATGCACTGGTCAATATCATGTTCTCGATTGCCGACTTACTCACCCGTGGCTTCGAGGTGTTCGGCGCCGACTTCGTGCGCACCGGCGCGTTCGACCGCGTGTTGCTGCGGCCGCGCGCCGCCGCCCTGCAGCTGGCCGGCCACGAGGTCCGTCTGTCGCGATTGGGACGACTGCTGCAAGCCCTGGCGGTGCTGATCCTCGCGAGCAGACTCGTCCCGATCGACTGGGATGCCGCCGCGGTCGCGACCGCGGTCTGGGCCGTGGCCGGCGGCGTGGCACTGTTCGTCGGAATCCTGGTCCTGCAGGCCACGCTTGCCTTCTGGACCGTCGAGAGCCTGGAGGTCGTGAACGTTCTCACTTACGGCGGCGTCCAGGCAGCGCAGTATCCGCTCAACATCTACCCGGCCTGGTTCAGGCGGCTGCTTACCTTCGGTCTGCCGCTCGCCTGCGTGGCCTACTACCCGGTGCTCGCCATTCTGAAGCGACCGGATCCGCTCGGCGCGCCGGACTGGCTCCTGCCGCTCGCGCCGCTCGCGGGCTTTGCGTTTCTTGCCTTGTCGTTCCTCGCCTGGCGCGCCGGCATCGCCCGCTACGCGTCTACAGGCAGCTGAGGCCGCGCAGCGAGCGGCTCGTCGAGCAGCAGGAGCTTGGGCTGAGATCCGGCACCCGACCTCGTGAAGACTTCCAGCCTTCATCTGGTGGGAGGATTTGAACCTACGACCTCCGCTCGAACGTCGTTAAGCGTGGAGCGCCGCGCGTCAATTATGCCGGGTCTCGCCGAGATCGGGCTGGTCGGCGTCGGCGGGATCGACGGCCGGATCGGCCGGCGCCGGCTCCTCGGCCGCCGGCTCCTCAACCGCCGGCTCCTCAACCATGGTGGCCTTGGCGGCCGCCTTCTTCTTGGCGGCGTCCTCGCGGGCGGCCTTGCGGCGTGCCTTGTCGACGGCGTCGTTGAGGTCCTTCAGCGAGCACAGGCCGAGCGTCACGGGATCGCGCGCGCGCACGTTCTGCATGTTCCAGTGGGTGCGGTCGCGCACCGACTGGACGGTGCTCTTGGTCGAACCGACCAGCTTGGCGACCTGCGAATCCTGCAATTCGGGATGGACCTTCAACAGCCAGGCGATGGCGTCGGGCCGATCCTGGCGCTTGGCGACCGGTGTATAGCGCGGGCCCTTGGAGCGGGCCACGGGCTCGGGCACGTCGCGGGGGCTGAGCTTCAGCCGCGCCGTGCCATCAGCCTCGGCGCGCTTGATCTCGTCCTTGGTGAGCTGGCCGTTGGTCGTCGGGTCAAGTCCTGTCATGCCGCCTGCAACTTCCCCGTCGGCGATCGCCTGGACCTCGAGCGGATGCAGGCCGGTGAAAGCCGAAATCTGGTCGAACGTCAGGGTTGTGTTCTCGACCAGCCAGACGGCGGTCGCCTTGGGCATCAACACTTGCGTCATGAATTCGTTCTCCTCGCCCGGATATAGAGGCCGCTCCCGCGCCCGCCAACCCGAAAAGCGGCCAATCTGGAAGTAATGACGGGTCCGCCCAAAAGGAAACGGCCGGGCTGAGCCCGGCCGTCGCCTGAAGTCTTGCTACCTGGGATCGTCTTACTGGATGACGATTTACTGGATGACGATTTCGACGCGGCGGTTCTGCGGCTCGCGCACGTTGTCGCCGGTCTGCACCAGCA
>Ga0308309_10000482_pt1 | contig 25588 bp, 26 predicted proteins | sample HubBroMetageWFT5_FD_192491 | JGI IMG/M metagenome (GOLD analysis project Ga0308309, IMG submission 192491) | Warmed and freeze-thawed soil microbial communities from the Hubbard Brook experimental Forest, New Hampshire - Hubbard Brook CCASE Soil... | ecosystem: Environmental > Terrestrial >...
AGTCCGTGCAGCCGGTCAAGCAGCCGGTGACGCTCGCCGCCATCAAGGCCGATCCCAAGTTCAAGGATTTCAAGCTGGTGCGCCAGTCGCGGCTCTCGGTCGTGCCGGTGAGTGACGAGCACTGGAAGCTCATTCTGAAGATGACCGACGCCAAGTGATCGACAACACCCGCGGCATCCTCGCGATGTCGGCGTCGGTCGTTGCCTTCATCTTCAACGATGCCCTGGTCAAGCTCGCCGCCGAGACCACGCCGGGCGTGCAGGCAATCGGCTTGCGGGGCCTCTTCGCCGCCGCCTGGTGTGTGTTCGCGCTGCTGGCAAGCGGCTCATGGAAGCGGATGGGAGGCGTCACCCACCCGCAGGTCATGCTGCGCGGCGTCCTCGAGGCCGCAGCCGCTTTCGTCTACTTGATCGCGCTGTTTCACATTCCCTTTGCCATCGCGACCGCGGTCAATCTTTCGACGCCCCTGATCCTCACTGTGCTCGCCGTACTGGTCCTGAAGGAAGACGTTCGCTGGCGTCGATGGAGCGCGGTAATCGCCGGTTTCGCGGGCGTCCTGCTGGTGATCCAACCGCGCCCCGGCGACATCAATGCATGGACCTGGGCAGTTCTGGCCGCGGCCCTGATCGGCGCGGTCCGCGACGTGCTGAGTCGCTTCCTGCCGGTTTCGGTGCCGAGCCTGGTGGTTTCCTTCACCACCGCCTCGATGGTGGCCGTCTTGGGCTGTGCCTGGTCCCTGCTCGAGGGCTGGCAGCCGATGAGCTGGGAAGTGATCGAGCTTCTCCTCGCCTCCTCGCTCATGCTGGCCCTGGGCTACCAACTCGCGCTGCTGGCCATGCGCTCCGGTGCGGAGTTCTCGGTCATCGGATCGTTCCGCTACGCCTCGATCCTGTGGGCGATCGCCATCGGCTATGTCGTGTGGGGCGACGTGCCCAACACGTTGGCGCTAATCGGTATCGCCGTGATCGTGGGCGCCGGCCTCTACATCCTGCACCGCGAGCGCCTGCGCCGCTGAAGCTAGCGCGCCACCCACCTCTCGTAGTCGCGCGCCACTTCCTCGACCGCGGTGTCATAAAAGCGCTTGCCGTGCTCGGGCGTGGCCTGGCTGGGATCGGAGCCGATACGGCCGTCAGGGAAAGCGCGGCGATAATCCTCGGCATCGGCAAATGAGCCATTGGGCGCGATGCGCGGCTCGAGCTGCGTGCGGTTCATCGTCTCGGGATATTTGTACCAGGTGAGCGCTACCTCGGAGGCGGTGGCGTGGCTGCCTTCGCCGCTGGGATAGAGTTCCTTCTGGAGCTGCCGGATGCCCGCCCCGTCCCACCAGTTGCGCAGCGCACACTTGACGGAGGGCTGGTTGCTGAGCTTCTCCATCGAACGATCGGCATAGATCTCGGAGAATGCCGCGGTCACCGTGGCGATGTTGCCGCCGTGCCCGTTGACGAAGAAGAAGCGGGTGAAGCCGTGCCGCGCCAGCGACATCACCGTGTCGCGCACGACGGCGATCAGGGTCGTGGGACGGAGCGTCACCGAACCGGGGAAGCCCAGGTGATGCTGCGCCATGCCGACGGAAATGGTCGGCGCCACCAGCGCGCCCGCTTTCTCGCCGGCGCCGCGGCCGATCATCTCGGCGGTGAGCGCGTCGGTGCCGATCAGGCCGGTCGGTCCGTGCTGCTCGGTCGAGCCGATGGGGATGATGATGCCGGTCTTGGTCTTGAGATAGTCCTCGACGAACGTCCAGGTCTTGAGCTGAAGCTGCACGAAGCGAAACTCCTACGGGTTTGCGGCAGGATGCGTCGCTTTGCGCAGGGTTACAAGGATTTCAGCCGCGACAGGAACGGACCGGCCGAAACCATCGCGCGATATCACATGCGACGGAAGATGAGCGATGTGTTGATGCCGCCGAACGCGAAATCGTTCGACGCGACGCTCGCTCGTGCTGCCTTACGTCGCCCCGAGGTAGTGTCTCAACCTCGCCCAAGGAAGCAGGACGTGTCGTGACAGCGATGCTTGCACCGTCGGCGGCGACACAAGCCATGGTATCTCTTCTCGCGCGACCAACTTTCGCTGCCCCTCTACGGGGCGCAAAAAGTCCCTGGTCCACAACGGGCATTTTCGGTCGCTATGGCGCCCGAAAATTCGATCCATAGCCGTGAGCCGTTCCAAAGTTTTACTTGAGTTATGTCATAGTGTTACTTACATTCGTGCTGTACGCCCCCTCAGGAGCATCAGCCATGACAGGTCAAACTGCGGAAACGGTCATGCGCGGCGCTGGCCCATCAGAGAATGACAAGCTGTGCCGGGTCGGTGACCGGCGCCTCGCAAGTCATATTGCGGCAAACGTAAAGGGCAGGCCTGCCGCCGACCAGACCTTTCCCGGCAGCCGGATGGCCGGCGGGAAGCGTCGTATCGGGCGCGAGGCGTCGTACGACCTTGTTGGGCAGGCTTTTGTCATAGACGGCGCGGCGCAGCGCCTCCGTGGCGGGATCCCCAGGTTCGCCCACGATCACCATCTCGGTGGCGCTCTGCAGCACCTCACAGCCATTCAACAGCGTCATCAGCGGGAAGAAATTGCTTTCCAGCTCGCTGGCGAAGGCCGCGACCTGGCGCCGGGCCTTGTCATGCCAGGCCGCCTCTCCGGTCAACACCCACAGCCGGGCGAAGACGCCGATCAGGGTGGCGTTGCCGGCGGGCACGGCGTTGTCGTGGCAGTGCTTGTTGCGCACGATCAGGTCGGCGGCATCGTCGGCGGTGATGAAATAGCCACCGCTGCCGGGATCGGCGAAATGACGGTCGAGCACACTGACAAGTGCCTTCGCGTCGTCGAGATAGCGCATCTCGCCTGTCGTTTCGCAGAGAGCCATGCCGGCGCGTGCCATGTTGGCGTAATCGTCGAGCGTGCCGCGATGCAATCGCTTGCCGGCGCGATGGGAGTGAAACAGCCGACCATCCTCGTCGCGCATCGTGTCCATCACGAAGCGCCAGGCGCGGACGGCGGCGGCGAGCCAGTCGTCGCGCTGGAACACGGCGGCGGCATTGGCCAGGGCCGCGATCATCAGGCCATTCCAATCGGCCAGGACCTTGTCGTCCCAGCCCGGCCATATGCGCCTGTCGCGCACGGCCTTCAGCTTGGCGCGCAGGCCAGCCAGCCGCCGCTCCTCGTCCTCGCCCAGCAGGGCCGGCGCCCGGTTGCGGTGCAGGATGGTGTGGTGTTCCCAGTTGCCCTGCGCCGTGACGTCGTAGACCTGCTTGAAAAAGGCCGCATCGTCCGCTCCCAGGAGCGCGTCGATCTCGGCTTCGTCCCATACATAGAACTTGCCCTCGACGCCCTCGCTGTCGGCGTCGTAGGTCGCGGCGAAGCCGCCGCCACCTTCCTCGTTACCTGCCACCATCTCGCGCAAGACCCAGTCGCAGGTCTCGGCAATGCGCATGGCGTAGAGCGGGCTCTTGGTCCCCTGCCAAACCAGCGTCAGCAGGTCGACGAGCTGCGCGTTGTCGTAGAGCATCTTCTCGAAATGGGGGATCAGCCACTCGGCATCGGTGGCGTAGCGCGCGAAGCCACCGGCCAGGTGATCGTAGATCCCGCCCTGGCACATGCGGTCGAGCGTGACCGTGACGGCGTCGGACAGGCGGGCGTTGGTGCGATCGCGCAGTCCCGCGCGCCAGATGGTCTCGAACAGGTAAGGCGAGGGAAATTTCGGCGCCTGGCCGAAGCCGCCCCATACCGGGTCGCACTCCGCCGCCAGCCGCGCGGCGATCTGGTCGAGCAGCGCCAGCGGGACCAGCGGGCCCTCGCCCTTGATCTCGATGGCTTTGTTGGCCGCCTTCTCGCGCAATGCCTTCAGCAGCCCGGCACGATTGGTCTCGACCTCCTGCGGCTTGTCGCGGAAGGCCTGGGCCACGCCTCGCAGCACGTCGACGAAGCTCGGCCGGCCGTAGCGCGCGGGATAGGGGAAGTAGGTACCACCCCAGAACGGCTCGCCGTCGGGCGTGCAGAACATGGTGAGTGGCCAGCCGCCGGGCTCGCCCAGGATATGCAGCGCCTGCATGTAGATGGCGTCGACGTCGGGACGCTCCTCGCGGTCGACCTTGATGTTGACGAACAGCTCGTTCATCACCGCGGCCACCTCGGGCGATTCGAAGCTCTCGTGTGCCATGACATGGCACCAGTGGCAGGCGGCGTAGCCGACCGAGAGCAGGATCGGCCGGTTGGTGCGCCTGGCCTCGGCGAGCGCCGCTTCGCCCCACGCCCACCAATGCACGGGGTTGCTGGCATGCTGCAGCAGGTAGGGGCTGGTCTCGGCACTCAGGCGATTCATGCCGGTTGTTCTCCGAGGTTGCCTTCGCTGTTGATGAGGAGAACGCGCGAGCGCTTATCGAGTTTCAACGCTTCGAAAGCGGATTTGTCGGCGCAGACACGCAGGAGACCGGCCAGCCCCGCGCAGCCCGACGGTCCCGAAGCGATGGCGGGATCGCCGCCCTGCGGATGAGCGAACAGGCGGCGCGCCGGTGTCACGTCAACCTCGTCGATGGTCATGAACCAATCCGTCGCCGCGCCGACGATTGGCCAGGTGACGGGGGAGATCTCGCGGCAGGCCAGACCGCCCATGACCGTGTCGGCATTGCCGCTCGCCAGAGCTGGCCTGCCCACCGCATTGCTCTGGAACCAGCAATCCGCGCTCTGCGGTTCGACGACGATGAAGGTCGGCCGCTCGGGCAGGACCGCCCACAGATAGCCGATCACTGCGGCGGCAAGGCCGCCCACACCCGCCTGGACGAACAGGTGCGTGGGACCCTGCGGCCATTGCTGCACGATCGCCTCGTGCGCCAGCACGCAATAGCCGCGCATGACGCTGCGCGGCACCGCATCGTAGCCCTCCCACGACGTGTCGGAGATGATGGTCCAGCCATTCTCCCGGGATTTGCGCCGGCACTCGGCGACGGCGGTGTCGTAGTCGCCGTCGACGCGGATCACCTCGGCGCCGCGGGCACGGATCGCCGCTTCCTTCTCGGCGCTGGTGAATTTCGGCAGGAACACGACACAGCGATTGCCGAACAGCTTGGCGCCGGCGGCGACCGAGCGGCCGTGGTTGCCCGAGCTCGCCGTGGCGAAGGTGAATTTCGCGGTGATCTCGCGATGCTTGCCGTTCATCACGTCGGCGAAGCTCGTGCTTGCGCCACAGGCCTCGCCGATCGCGCCGGAGAGTTCGTTGTAGACGGCTAAAACGCCGCCCAGCGCCTTGAAGGCGCCGAAGCCGAAGCGCTGGCTCTCGTCCTTGACGCGGATCTCGCCGAGGCCAAGCCGCGCGGCGAGGGCAGGCAGCGCATAAAGCGGCGTGGGCTTGTGCCTGGGGCATTCCGCGAGCATGTCGCAGAGCTCGGAAATGCCGTTGGGATCGACCACGAATTGCTGCTCGCGGCCGAAGGCGAGACCCTGCCCGACGCGGGGGTTTTCGGCCAACCAGGGAGGAACCATGCGCGGTCATAGCATGGTCCATGGTCGGCCGCGCCAAGATCGCCTAAGCTGGCCCAAACGGAGAGAACCATGAAGGTGAACGTCGAAGTGAGTTGCACGCCGGAGGAGGCGCGCGCCTTTTTCGGCCTGCCGGACATCAAGCCGATGCAGGATCGCATCATGGGCGAGATCGAGGAGCGGCTGCGCTCCAGCCTCGGCGCCATGAACCCCGAGACGGTGTTCAAGACCTGGCTGCCGGCCTCGATGCAGGGTATGGAACAGATGCAGCAGATGCAGCAGGCGTTCTGGTCGCAACTCGCCAACATCGCCAACGGCAAGAAGGAGTAAGACGGCAATGAGCCAGCGTGAAAAGCCGTCCGACCCCAAGCCCTACTACGAAGCCCACGTCTTCTGCTGCACCAACCGCCGGCCGGCGGGCCATCCGCGCGGCTGTTGTGCGGAGAAGGGCAGCGAGGCCTTGCGCGACTACATGAAGGGCCGCGCCAAGGACCTCGGCCTCAAGAACGTGCGCATCAACAGCGCCGGCTGCCTCGACCGCTGCGAGCTGGGGCCCAGCGTCCTGATCTATCCCGAAGGCGTCTGGTATTCCTGCGCGACCAAGGAAGACATCGACGAGGTGCTGCAGACACACCTGGTGAAGGGCGACCGGGTCGAGCGCCTGATGCTGCAGACCGCCGACAAGCTGCCGAAAGACCGCGTCAAGGCCTGACGTCTCTGCCCTTCATGTTCCTCTCCCCCCGCTAGGGGGAGAGGCTAGGTGAGGGGGCATCGAAGGCCGTGCGCAACCCCCTCACCCAACCTCTCCCCCTAGCGGGGGAGAGGAACATGAAGGGTGCGCATACCTGTCAGTTTGCTACTCCACCAGCTCAGCCAACCGCTTGATGATCCGGGTCGGCTTGGCCGTGGCGTGCGCCGGGACGCCCGCTTCGAAAGGATCGTACCAGATGCCGCACATGCCGAGGCGCTGCGGCGCCACGACTTCCCATTCGTAATTGTCGCCGACCATCCAGGCGTCGCCGGCATCGACCTCGAGCCGCTCCAGCGCGTGTCGATAGACCGCGAGTTCGGGCTTGCCCTGGCCGAACTCGCCTTCGATCTGGATATGGTCGAAGCGATGGCCGAGATCGAAGCGCACGATCTTGTCGCGTTGCGTCTCGGCCGCGCCGTTGGTGACCAGGGCGAGCTTGACGCCGGCTTGGCGCAGGGCGTCGACGGTGGCGTGGGCGTCGGGATAGAGCTGGTATTCGTCGCGCCGCATCTTGGTGAAAGCATCGGCGATGCGATCGGCCAGCGCCTCGTCGGCGTGTCCGAGCCTGGCGAGGCCGCGCCGCACCGAGAGCCGCCGGGCGCCTTGAATATCGAGCCGCCACTTGGCGGCGGCCTGTGAGTCGGACCAGAAGGCGCGCGCCTCCTCCATGACGGCCGCGCGCACCCGTTCGATCGCCTCGGCATCGTGGGCGTCGAGGTGAGCGGCGAACACCGTGAGCAGGCGCCGCCAGGCATCTTCCGGCTGGGCGTAGGCCCGGATCAGCGTGTCGTCGAGGTCGAACAGGATGGCGCGGGGCAGGACCGACATGTCGCTCAGTTCACCGGACGGACGAAAGTGCCGGGGGCCGGGCTCACGACCGTGCCGCGGTTGCCCTGCACCTCGATCACGGCCAGGGCGCGTTCCGAACGGCCGTCGGGCAGGAAGCGAAAGATGCCGTCGACTCCCGACCAGCCGTTGGGATTGGTGATCGCCTCGGCGGAGAAATCGCCGCCCGGCTTCAGTCGCGCGAGATTGCCGGCGAGCGCCACGCCGTCATAGGCGAGCGTCGCCAGGCGATTGGGTGGCCGGCCATAGGTGGCGAGGAAGCGGCGCTCGAAGTCGGCACGCCGCGCCGGATCGGGCGCGGCATACCAGGCGCCGCGCGCCATCGCGTCGGCGCCGACATTGGGCACATCCCACACGCCGGTGCCGATGAACTGGGCGGACTTGTTGTCGAGGCCGGCGGCGGCCAGCGCGGCCAAGGCCGTCGACAGGCGGGGCGGGGCCACCGGCACCAGGATGGCCAGCTTGCCATCGCCTTTGAGGCCAGCCGCCAGCCGTTTGGCGGACGTCACGAGGTCGGCGCTGTTGGGGTCGTAGAGCTCGACCCCGGCGACCGTGGCGCCCCGTATGGTCGCCTGGCTTTCGAGCGCGCGCACCATCTGCTCGCCGTAGGATGTCTGCGGGGCAAAGGCGGCGAACCGCCTGATGCCGGATTCGACGGAATAGTCGACCACGCGGCGCACCTGGGGCGGGGCGGCGATGCCCATGATCCAGACGCCGCGCTGCGCGGCGGTCTCATCGTTGGAGAAGGACACGACGTTGGCGCCGCCTTGCGCCACCAGGGGGGCCAGCGCCTTGGCCGACGTGCCGAACAGCGGTCCCAGCACCATCGCCACGCCGTCGGTGCGCGCCTTGCGGTAGGCCTCCATGGCGGTCTCGGCGCTGTCGCCGCTGTCGTAGGCGGCCAGCGCCAGTTCCTTGGCGCCGGTGTCGAAAAGCGCCATTTCGGCGGCCTGCTGCATGGCCTGGCCGATCGGGGCCGCCCCGCCGCTCAGCGGCAGCAGGAGTGCGATGCGTGTCTTGCCTGACGGTGTGACCGGTGATCCCACCGACGCCTTGACGGTCGTGGGCGGGGCCGCCGGCGTGCTAGTCTGAGGTTGCTCGCCGCACGCTCCCAGCAGAAAAGCGGCGGTGGCAAGCGCAAAGAGGGACTGGCGCATCGGCGCGAAACTCCGGCGAACGGCTGCAGATGGACGGTAACGAGCGATCACAAGCTAGCGATGGGCAGGCGTCGCGTAAACCGCCGCCGCTGGTGCCGGGGCTGCATATTGTTGCCACGCCAATCGGCAACATGCGTGACATCACGTTGCGCGCCCTCGACGTCCTGCGTGAGGCTGACCTGATCGCCTGCGAGGATACGCGTGTGTTCGCCAAGCTTGCCAGCACCTACGGCATCGCCGCTCCCACCGTGGCCTACAGCGACGCCACGCAGGACGTGGCCGAGCCGCGGATCGTGCGGGCGCTCGCCGCCGGCAAGCGGGTGGCGCTGGTCTCCGACGCCGGCATGCCGCTGATCTCCGATCCCGGTTATCGGCTGGTCCGCGCCGCCCTCGCCGGAGATCATGTCGTGACCGCCGCACCCGGCGCCTCTGCCGTCCCCATGGCGTTGGCGCTCTCGGGCCTGCCCACCGACCGCTTCTTCTTCGGCGGCTTCCTGCCGGCCAAGGAAAGCGAACGCCGCCGCGCCATTGCCTCCGCCGCGGCGGTGCCGGCCACCCTGGTGTTCTTCGAAGCGCCGCACCGGCTCGCCGCCTCGCTGGTCGACCTCGCCGAACTTTTGGGGCCCAGGCCCGCCGCCATCGCGCGCGAACTCACCAAGCTCTTCGAGGAGGTGCGCCGTGGCCCGCTCACCGAGCTTGCCCGGCACTATGCGCTGCACCCTGACGTGAAGGGAGAAATCGTCCTCGTGGTCGGACCGCCGGGCGAGACGGAAGCGCCGGCAGCCGAGCGGCTTGACGAGGCGCTGCGCGCGGCGATGGCCGGCGCCTCGGTCAAGGATGCCGCCGCCGAGGTGGCCGCGCGCTATGGCCTCAGGCGCCGCGACGTCTATGCCCGGGCGCTCGAGCTGAAACGCGAGGCGGTCTCGTGACGACCGAGACCCGCCAGGCTGCCCACCGGCTCGGGCATGTCGCGGAGTGGCGCGCGGTGTGGCGGCTGCGACTCGCCGGCTATTCGATCCTGGCCCGGCGCTACAAGACCAAGCTCGGTGAAATCGACATCGTCGTGCGCCGCGGCGGCATCCTGGCCTTCGTCGAGGTCAAGGCGCGGGCCGATATCCCGACCGCCGCCGACGCCCTGGGCGGCCGGCAGTTCGGCCGGGTGGCGCGGGCCGCCAGCCTGTTTCTGGCGCGCCATCCGCGCTATGCCGCCCATTCAGTGCGCTTCGATGCCGTGCTGGTCACGGGCCTTTGGCCGCGCCATCTGCCCGACGTCTGGCAGCCGCCGGAGTGAAGCTTGTCGAGCAGCGAGCATGAGATCCAGCAGAGGCTCGGCCGACTGCGCGCGCTCTGCGCCGCACAAGGCGGCCGTCTCGATCTGCTCGAAGCGGCGCTGGCGCTGAGCGTGCTGCGCAGCAACGCGGCACCGGACCTCTCGCCCTTCCGCCAGCATGTGGCGACGATGGCCTCCGACCTCGCCGACCTCGTGCACCGCCGCGGCGCTTCGCCGGAGCAGCTCGCCGAGATCGTCGCCCGGTCCTATGCTTACCGCGGCGACACCGACTCCTACGACGACTTGCAGAATGCCGACCTCGTGCGCGTGATCGAGCGGCGCAAGGGCCTGCCGGTGGCCCTGTCGATCCTCTACCTCCACGTCGCCCGCGCGCAGGGCTGGGACGCCGAAGGCCTGGCCTTTCCCGCCCATTTCCTGATCCGCGTCGGCATCGAGGGCGCGCGCCACGTGGTCGATCCCTTCCACGACGGCGTGGTGCGCGACGCCGCCGACCTCCGCGTCCTGCTGAGGCAGGTGCTCGGACCGGATGCCGAGCTGCATCCGCAGCATTTCGATCCGGTGTCCGACCGCGACGTACTGCTGCGGCTCGAGAACAATGTCCGCCTGCGGCTTGCCAAGCGCGAGGATTGGCCGGGCGCGGCCCAATCGCTCGAGCGCATGCTGGCGATCGCGCCGGACCGGCCGGAGCTGCTGTTCGAAGCCGGCCAACTCAATGCGCGGCTCGACAAGCGCCGCGCCGCCATTGCCGCTTTCCAGCAATTTCTCGACATCGAGGGCGATACAGGCGATGCCGGATTGCGCCAGCGTGCGCGGGCCCTGTTGCAGGAATTGCGTCGCGGGCTTAACTGAATCCCGAGCGGAGCGAAGCGTAGTCGAGGGAGCTATTCTTGGGTTCGAATAAAGACGAGGCCCCTCGGCTTCGCTCGGGTGACGATATTTGAAATATGACCTGCAGGAACCTTTGCCCATGAAGCTCAACGTCGCCATCCAGATGGACCATGTGTCGACCATCGACATCGACGGCGATTCGACCTTCGTGCTGGGACTCGAGGCCGAACGGCGCGGCTACACGGTCTGGCACTACACGCCGCCCGAGCTGATCTTCCGCGACCGCAAGGTGATGGCGCGCGCCCAGCCAATGAAGCTTCGGCGCGAGAAGGGCAACCACTTCACGCTGGGCGCGCCCGAGCTGCTCGACCTCTCGACGCTCGACGTCGTGCTGCTGCGCCAGGATCCGCCGTTCGACATGTCGTACATCACGACGACGCACATCCTGGAGCACATCCATCCCAAGACGCTGGTGGTGAACGACCCGGCGAACGTGCGCAACGCGCCGGAAAAGCTGTTCGTCACGCACTTCGACAACGTCATGCCGCCGACCCTGATCAGCTCCGATCCGCGCGCCATCCGCGCCTTCCGCGACGAGCACAAGGACATCATCCTGAAGCCGCTGTTCGGCAACGGCGGCGCCGGCGTGTTCCGCGTGCGGCCCGACGACGAGAACTTCAACTCGCTGCTCGAGATGTTCTCCCAGCGCAGCCGCGAGCCCGTGATCGCCCAGCGCTACCTTCCGGAGGTGCGCAAGGGCGACAAGCGCATCATCCTGATCGACGGCAAGGCAGTCGGCGTCATCAACCGCGTGCCGGCCGAGGGCGAGGCGCGGTCGAACATGCATGTCGGCGGCGTAGCGGTGAAGGACACGCTCAGCAAGCGCGACAAGGAACTGTGCGAGATCATCGGGCCGGAGCTCGCCAAGCGCGGCCTGCTGTTCGTCGGCATCGACGTGATCGGCGACTATCTCACGGAAATCAACGTCACCTCGCCGACCGGCCTGCAACAGATCAACCGTTTCGACGGTGTCTCGCTGGAAGCGCAAATCTGGGATCGAATCGAGGTGCGTTTCCAGGAAACGCGCGGGAAGGCAGCATGATCCGTCGGTCATTTCTGGCGCTGGCACTCGTCGCATCGGCGGGCATGGCGTCGGCGCAGGATTTGTTCGTCCTCAAACCCATCGTCAAGGCGGTGCGCGAGGGCGACGAGGAGAAGGTTCGCCAGGCGCTGCTGAAGGGCGATAATCCCAATCAGATCGACACGTCGGGTCAGCCGCTTCTCATGGTCGCCGTGCTTGCGGGGCAAACCGCCGTGGTCGAGACGCTGCTGAAGGGAGGCGCCATCGTCGATGCCACCGATAAAGAAGGCTACACGTCGCTGTACCACGCCGCCCAGCGCGGTGACGGTGAACTGGTCGACTTGCTGCTGAAGCGCAATGCCAAGCCCAATCTGCAGACCCGTCAGGGCGTCACGGCGCTGATGGTGGCGTCCCGGGCGGGCTATGCCGAGATCGTGCGCGCCCTGCTCGCCAAGAAGGCCGATCCCAATATGCCGGACTTCACCGGCCGCACGGCGGTCGCCTACGCGCGCCAGTCCGGTCACACCACGATCGAGTCCATGCTGCGCAAGGCCGGCGGGCGCGAGTGATGCCGGCGGCTAAAGCCGCACCGATCTGGATCACCGGCGCGCTGACGCTCGATCCGGCCGAGATCGAGGAGACCTTCGTGCGGGCCGCTGGCCCGGGCGGCCAGCACGTCAACACGACGTCGACCGCGGTGCAGCTGCGCTTCGATGTTCGCCATTCGCCATCGCTGCCGAACGACGTGCGCCAGCGGCTGGAACGGTTGGCCGGGCGTCGGCTGACGCGCGACGGCGTGCTGGTGTTGTTGGCGCAGGGCGAGCGCAGCCAGAAGCGCAATCGCCAGGAGGCACTCGATCGCCTGGTGGCCCTGATCCGCGCCGCCGCCCGCCCGCCCGTGCCGCGCAAGAAGACGAAGACGCCCAAGGCCAGCAAGCGGCGGCGTCTCGACGACAAGAAGCGTCACGGAACTATCAAGTCGCTGCGCGCCAGGCCGTCGGACGAATAGGCGCTCTTCTTCCTCTCCCCTAGCGGGGGAGAGGAAGAAGAGCATAGTGTACCGCAAATCAGCATGAGGTGAGCCGTGACAGACATCCGCAAGGAGACCGACAGTCTCGGCGAAGTGAGCGTGCCGGCCGACAAGCTGTGGGGCGCGCAGACCCAGCGGTCGCTCGAGCACTTCAGCATCGGCAAGGACCTCATCCCGCGCGAGATGATCACCTCCTACGCCATCCTGAAGAAGGCGGCGGCCAACGCCAACCATGACGGCAAACGGCTCGACGACCTGACGCACGGTCTGATCGTGAAGGTCTGCGACGAGATCCTGGCCGGCCAGCATCATGACATGTTCCCGCTCCACGTCTGGATGACCGGCAGCGGCACGCAGTTCAACATGAACGTCAACGAGGTGGTGTCCAACCGCTGCTGCCAGCTTAGCAACACGCCGCTCGGCTCCAAGAAGCCGGTTCATCCCAACGACCACGTCAACATGTCCCAGTCGTCGAACGACACGTTCCCGTCGGCGATGTACATCGCCGCGGCGATCAACGTGACCGGCCGGCTGCTCCCCGCGGTCCAGGCGCTGCACGATGCGATCGCCGCCAAGGCCAGGGAATGGGACAGCATCGTCAAGATCGGCCGCACTCATATGCAGGACGCCACGCCGATCACGCTGGGCCAGGAATGGTCGGGCTATGCCGGCATGCTGGCCGACAATATCGAGCGCCTGCAGGATGCATTGAAGGGCGTCTATCATCTGGCGCTGGGCGGCACGGCGGTCGGCACCGGCATCAATGCGGCACCGGGCTTCGCCGAGGCGGCGGCAGCCGAGATCGCCAGGCTCACCAAGCTGCCGTTCGTGAGTGCTGCCAACAAGTTCACGGTGCAGGGCGCACACGATGCGTTGGTCCAGCTCTCCGGTACGCTGCGCACGCTCGCGGTCTCGCTCTACAAGATCGGCAACGACATAAGGCTGATGTCGTGCGGCCCGCGCGCCGGCTTCGCCGAGCTCGAGATCCCGGAGAACGAGCCCGGCTCGTCGATCATGCCGGGCAAGGTCAATCCCACGCAGGCCGAGGCCCTCACCATGATCGCGGTCCAGGTGATGGCCAACGACGTGGCTGTAGGCATGGGCGGCGCCGGCGGCTATCTCGAGATGAACGTCTACAAGCCGCTGATCATCTTCAACATCACGCACTCGATCACCATCATGACCGACGGCTGCACCAACTTTCGCAAGTTCCTGGTCGAAGGCACCAAGCCCAACCTCAAGAAGATCAAGGAGTACGTCGATCGCTCGCTGATGCTGGTGACGGCGCTGGCGCCGGTCATCGGCTACGACAAGGCCTCGAAGATCGCCCACTACGCGATGGACAACGATCTGACGCTGAAGGCTGCAGCACTAAAGCTGGGCTTCGTGAGCGAAGCCGAATTCGACCGCATCGTCGATCCGGCGAAGATGGTCAGGCCCTACGTCGCGACAGAGTAGCGGCTAGCGTTCGATGATCCAGCGTCGCTCGCTGATGAAGCGGGCGGCGGCCAGACCCATCGCCATGCCGCCGACGATGAAGCAGCACACGGCGCCGGCCTGGATGGCGGCAAGAATGTCGCCCTGGTTCAGCAGGACGATGGTCTGAAACGCATAGATGCCGGGCGTCATGATGATGATGCCCGGCACCGTGAGCGCGATGCGCGGATCGCGCAGCGCGGCGCGCGCCAACGAGGCGAGCAGCCCGACCGCGAGCGCACCGAAGAAGGTGGCCGGCGGCAGAGCCATGCCGAGATCGAGCAGCACCAGGCGAAGGTCGTTGCCCACCAGGGAGAGGATGCCGACGGCGAGCACGGTGCGGGCCGAGCTGTTGTAGAGGATGGCGAAGCCGCAGCCGCCGAAGAAGCTGGCGACGGCCCGCCACAGTAGCGGGACAAGCTCGACACCATACGGTGCTCTGGCGGCGGGAACGCTGGCGAGGCCTGCGACTGCGGCGACGAGGGACAGGCCGAAGGCTGCGGCCAGCAGGATGAGGGTGCCGTAGAACAGCCGGGCGACGCCGGCTACCGTCTGGTGCTGCAACAGGTCGAGCAGGGCAGCGACCAGCGGGAAGCCGGGTACGAGGAACAGCACCGAAGAGATGAAGCCGACCGCATGGGCAGGCTCGAACCCCCTGGTGGAGATGGCTGCCACGATCAGACAGTAGACGCCCGAGGCGAGGATCGCGCACAGCGTCGTCACGGCATACTGGTTGAGGCGGCGGCGGAACAGCAGCATGCGCGCCGCCTGGCCCAGGCCGCCGGCGGCAATGGCTGCGCCGGTTCCCAGCATGTCGCCGCCGTTCAGGTAGGAAAAGGCGCCGGAGGCCAGGCCCATCGCGGCCCCGACCGTGATGATCGAATGGATCGGCGGGACGGCTTCGATGGCGTCGAGGTCGGCGGCCAGGTCTTTTGGTGCAAGGTCGGGACGGCGCGTGCGCGCGAGCCGTTCCAGGGCGCCGATGCGCCAGGCGTTGATGCCGGGTGGCGACACTTCGCTGGCCAAGGTCACCTGCTCGCCGTTGCGCCGGACGGTGGCCGTCATGCCGTTGATCGTGATGTGCAGCGACAGGCTCTCGATGCCCATGCTGGTGGCCAGCATGCCCATCGAATCGCGCACGCGAAACGCGGTGTCGCCGGCGCGCAGCATCAAGGTGCCGAAGCGCAACAGGACTTCCAGCGCTTCGGCAAGCGGTGCCTTCTGCCCTGACATGGTTTCAGCCGCCAGCCGTCAGACGGTCTGCAGACCCAGCACCGCGGCCGTATCCTTGCGGACCCGCTCGGTAAGCGCGGCGTCCGTCTTCAGGTCATGGCCGTAGGACGGGATCATCTCCTTCAGCTTGGGCACCCAGTGGCCGACCAGCTGCTCGTGGAAGCAGTTCTCCAGCATGTGGACCATGATCCAGACGGCCGTGGAGGCGCCCGGCGAGGCGCCGAGCAGGGCCACGATCGATGAATCGGCCGACGACACGATCTCGGTGCCGAATTCCAGCATGCCGATGTGCGCTTTGTCCTTCTTGATGATCTGCACGCGCTGGCCTGCGACATCGAGCTCCCAGTCGGATTCCTTCACGTTGGGATAAAAATCGCGCAACGCCTTGAAGCGATGGCTCGAGCTCTGGAAGACTTGGCCGACCAGGTACTCCTCGAGCGGGAAATTGCTCCACCCCACGGCGAGGAGCGGCAGGAGGTTGTCGGGCCTGAGCGACAGCGGCAGGTCGAGCGGCGAGCCGTGCTTCAGGAACTTGGTCGAGAAGCCGGCATAGGGGCCGAACAGCACCCAGCGCTTGCCCTCGATGATGCGGGTGTCGAGATGGGGCACCGACATCGGCGGCGAGCCCGAAGCCGCCATGCCGTAGACCTTGGCGGCGTGGCGATCGGCGATCTCGGACTTGCCGCAGCGCAGCCAGATGCCGCTCACCGGGAAGCCGGCGAAGCCCCTGGCTTCCGGGATGCCGGATTTCTGCAGCAGCGTTATCGCCGCGCCGCCGGCGCCCAGGAAGACGTAGCGCGCGCCGATCCGGCGCGTCTCGCCGGTCGCCTCGTTCCTGACGTCGAGCTGCCAGCCGTCGCCGGTCGGCCGGCGCTGCAGGCTGGTCACGTCGTGCGAGAAGTGAACTTTGAATCCGTCCTGGCGCTTCAGGTAGCTCATCAGATTGGCGGTGAGCGCACCGTAGTTCACGTCGGCACCCGTGACCATGCGGGTGGCGGCGACGGCCTGGTTGGGGTCTCGGCCCTCCATGATCAGCGGCGCCCATTCGCCGATCTGCTTGTGGTCCTCAGCGTATTCCATGCCGCGATAGCAATGATGCGCGCTCATCGCGGCGTGGCGCTTCTTGAGGAAGGCCACGCGATCGGCGCCGATCACGAAGCTCATATGCGGCACCGGATGGATGAACGAATCGGGCGTGGCGATGGCACCCTTCCGGATGAGGTACGACCAGAACTGGCGCGACATGTCGAACTCGACATTGACCTCGAGCGCCTTGGCGATGTCGATGCTGCCGTCCTTGCGCATCGGCGTGTAGTTCAGCTCGCAGTTGGCGGCATGACCGGTGCCGGCATTGTTCCAGGCGCCGGAGCTCTCCTGCGCCTCGCCGGGCATGCGTTCGATGATCTCGAGCCTGAGATGGGGCTGCAGCTCCTTCAGGAACACGGCAAGCGTCGTGCTCATGATGCCGGCGCCCACCAGGACGACATCGGCAGTCGTGACGTCGTTGCTGTCGCTCATGCGATTTCCCCTGAGAGGTCTATTCGGCGCGCTTGAACGGAACCGGCACGTCGCTTCCCAACACGACATAGACGCGCCGCCACGGCTGGTCGTCGACCAGTCGCCAGGTATGGCCGCCGCCGGCGGTGTCCTCGGCCAGCAGGATGTCGCCCGGCTTCAGCATGAAGTGCTGGCCGCCGCGCGTCTGGAAGTCCAGCGTCCCGCTCAGCGTGATGACCAGCTGGCGGACAGGGGCGGTATGCCAGGCGAGCGTGCCGCCGGCCGCGGTTTCCTGGAACGACGCCTGGGCCGTGACCAGCTTGCTGCTGAGAAGGTCGCCATGGGCGCCGGGCTCGAGCTCGATCGATCCCTCTTCGAAGTGCGAGTTCTGATCATCGCCGGTCCAAATCCGCACGCATCGGATCATCTCGCCGTCCCTTGATCGCGGATAGTGCTTATTGGGGACGACCGTAGTATGGGCCTGTTCAACTGGCAAGAAATCAAGGGTTTGCAGGGCAGTGTTCGCGCCGCGCTGCCTGAAAACGGAAGACGTCCCCGGGCATCGGATGCTATATCCGCCGCCACGTCCCCGTAGCTCAGCCGGATAGAGCAGCGGTTTCCTAAACCGGAGGTCGGAGGTTCGAATCCTCTCGGGGACGCCATTTCCCGCTGTCGGTTGGCGTCAGCCTACGCCCAGCCTACGGCCTGTAGGCCGAGCCGATTCGCGTCAGCGCTGGCCTGACCTGATCGTGCCGCCGATGGACCGCGAGAAGGTGGTGCCGATCAAGCGGCGCTGACCTCTAGGACTCAGGCAAAGCCATCATTCCTCTTCAGCGTTTCATCTGCCTCCCACGCGGGTGTGGAATAGTCGAGGGCAACTTTGGCCCGCTTGATATCAGCCGCGCGGCTAGACCGCCAACTATCCAAACGTGTCCCGCCACATCGCTGTAGCCAAAGGGGCCTCGTGGTCGGGCAGAAGCTCACTATCATCATCAAAGTCTTCGTCCTCCAGTGTCTCTGCGACCCGCTGTTTTCTCTCGTTGTTAAATGGAGATGGTGGGGATGGTGCTGCTGCTGGTTCGTCAGGATAGAACCCGCCGTGATCGGTCGCGCCACGCCGCCGCTCCTCTGGCCGAGTGTTACACCACAGGCAAGCCCAAGCGAGGTTCGACAATTCATTGCCGCCACCGTCCATACGTCTCGTTAGATGCTCAAGGCAGCCAATGCGGCGGCCAATATGCTCCCACGGCAGCGGTGCGCCATCGGCTCTCGATAGTCTAGGTTCAACCGCCAGCGATCCGCAATGTATGCAGCGACCCCTCGCGGCTGCGAATATTTCCCAGACATCACGACCGGATACCCGGTCCTTCGGGGCATCGGAAAACAGCCTTTCGCGGTTGGCTTTCTTTGCGCGTGCGTTGAACTTCTCCTTTAACTTCTTTAGCTCCGCGCCCCTCATGCGGCTCAGGAAATCGTTGAACGACAGATAAACCGGCGGTGGCGTCGGCAATGGCGTAGAAGGTGGAAGCTTGGTCTTGATCTTGAGCGACAAACCCCACTTGCGTGTGAGCGCCCGCAAGGGCTTTTCGATTTGTGCATTAGTCTCCGCAGTGCGAGCTTTTTGCCTGAGAGATTTAAGGTCACGCCTAAAAGCGCTGTCCTGTTTAAGAGCTTTCAGCGATTTGCGTTTTTTCATGAGCCTCTCCTAGCAGGGTTTCGATCAGTCGCGCGCTGGCATATCAGAGAGGCCCGGGAAGCTGGTCCCCGGCCTCAATGTTGATCTTCATCGTCCTGCCGCATGGGGACGCGGCAGGCCGACAGCATAGCACCCGGCGGAGATTGTCTCCGCCATCGGCGCGCTGATCGCGGCATGGCGGCCGGCATCGCACGTGCGTCCCGGCGCTGGTCCCGTCACCACGCCGACTCGGCGAGCACAGTGTGGTTTGGCCAGAGAAGGTGCTGCTCGATCACCTCGCCAACCTGCCCTCGGTCGAGGACAAGCCGTTGAAGCGGTGCAAGGCGAAGGCCAAGCGCAGGGCGAAGGTGTAGCCATGGGTGAGCATTAGTGACGGGATCGAGGTTTCTGACGAGATGTTCGCCGTTTGGATTTGTGCTTTCTCTCCCGTTGAAGGGCCTCATTTCTCAGCAGCAGAATCTGTGTCGGAGATTTGTCGAGCGATGGAAGCTCATCTACGAGCCAGTCATTGCGGCCCGAGCAGAAGCAGTGGAACAGGAACCAAAGTTCGCTGAGTCGATCACGAAGGTCGCATATGGTGGCGCGATCAAAGAAGTATTCGTTGGTCGAATTTGTCAGTGGATTAGAGCGCTTCGTCTTTATCGCGGCCTTTGCGCCACTCTCAACGCCTTCGCTGAAGAAGATGACGTCATGCATCAGCCGATTCCTGTCATCCCCTGCTATTCGGAGATGACGGCAGAACTCCGCAATTCGGCTTCGACGCTCCTGCGTCTTGTATCGTTGTGTCGTCAGCACCTTGAACATCTCAACCCGTGACGCGAAGCTCGCGGAGAATTGCGTTACTATCTGGCCTTTCCGTTCCGTCAGACCAAGGAGCTTCCAGATCGCCTCACTCAAGCTCCAGTCCAGATTGGAGTAGTAAACGGCGACACTGCCGATGTGCGGGAGAAGGCTGTTGGGCACTAATGTGCCACCCAGAAATTCCGAGTCGATTAAATCAGAAAGGCTATAGTCATCCATCATGCCCAAGCTCGATCCTGACATGGTTGCGACGTACAGCGAGGTCAGGAAGGGGGGAGTTACAATCTCACGCTGATCTCAGCTTCGGCTTCAAAGAACGCTGGCGCAATTTCGGGGTAGTACCTTTCAAGAAAAGTCCTAATGCGCCCCAGATAGATTCCACCAGCCAGCAATTCGTCAGCGGCACCAGCGTCGAAGGCGAAATCTAACGTCAGTCCGGCCGGTTCCCGCAGTGCTTTGACGCGCACAAGGTCTTGGCCAAGCTCCTCTTCGCAGTGTCGCCGAATTGTATAGGCCATGTCCGGTTGAACGTGCCGGCCGTGGGCTGTCAGCCGCACTCGCACCAGACGAGTCCACTCAAACTGCTTCTCGACGAAAGAACCAAACGGTGGCCCCTCCGACTCCTGAAAGAAGTGCCCGCGGGTGCATTCAATCAGCCGCTTGCCGCTCCGGTGCAATACCTCAAGCCTGTCACCACAGAGAGGACAGACCATTCTGCCCGCTGCATCTGACAGTCGGTCGCGCAGAACAGCCGCTTCGTCGCGGCGTCGCTCCACCAAGGCGACAAGACGGCGAACGATGTCCACCGGCGGTGTTCGACGGGCTATGGCGTACTGGCGAACCGTGTCGGTCCGAATCGACAGGAGTTCGGCCAATCGCTCCATCCAGTCGCCGCTATCGCCGCAGAGAACCTCACCGGCTCTCAAGATCAGCTTCGAGGTGTCGGGGAAAACAAAATAGTGGTCGTCCGGCAGAAGCCGTTCGTTCGTCATGGGGATGCCCTTTCGAAAGTCTGCGGAGATGTCCGCGTGGCAAATTATAGGACATTCGCGCTAATACTCGCAATCCCTGACACTAGACCATGACGTTGCCCGCCCGACCTGAGGTGTTGCCAACCGCTGATCGCCGGGCCGGAACCGCGATTAGGCGGGCTTCTTGCGCCGCCGCTTGGCGACAGCCCTCGCCCGGCCACCAGTGCCCGGTGGTGGCATCGCCCGCATGATCTTCTTCGCCCGCGCCCGGTCGCGCTCGCGTGTGCGTTTGGCGGCGAAACGGACGGCCGAATCCAGGATCAGACGCATATACGCTTGACGCAGCTCGGGCGGCCCTTCGGCAAGGCGCTTCTGCATCGCCAAAGAGAGGGCTTTCAGCTTGGCGGGAGTGATCGTGGCCTGGCCCGTCTGCACACTGGCCTGCTGGCGTTCAATATCGCGGTCCAACTCGGCCTTCTGTATCCGTAAGGCGATCAGACGGCCCCGCAGGGTCGCATCGTCGGCCTCCAAGGCTCCGGTCTCTACCAATTTCGCCAGTCTTGATCGTCGTGCGCCATGATCGGCGGACGCTCTTGAGCGGTCGCCATGCCGCGCGCGGGATTTCCTCGCCGCGCAACATCGCGCGCCAATGTTTTGGCCCTGGCCAGGTGACGAGGTGTTTTTGGCCCACGCTCGACTGCTTGCAAACGGAGTCGTTCGACTAGCACCATGCCGGCTTCGCCGCCGAAAACACATTCGTCGCGGTTTGTCGCCGGCTGACGGTCCATCGCCTGGGCTGCCAAACATCAGTGCGGCGAACCCATGAGCGGCATGGGTGGCGCAGGCCGTCTACTCAGCAACCATGGGTCAAGGACTATGATTGCGCCAGCAATCTAGGCTACTTGTCGGTTTCTTGTGCGTCCGGCTATGGACCTTCGTGACTTCCGGCGAGGCGACCGCCTCGTCCGGACTTTCGTCCCGTGTGGCCATCGCTTGACCAGAGCGCCCGGCCCGTCGGTAATCAATCGGGGCCGCGTTTGTCGCGGAGTAGGAGACACACCATGCCGACCGTCCATCCGCAGGTACAGAAAGCGCGCGATCTCATGCCCCTGATCGCCGCGGCCTCGGACGAAAACGACGAAATCCGAGAACTCACCAAGCCCGTCGTCAAAGCCCTGATCGACGGCGGGTTCTTTACCATGCTGAAGACGAAGTCCATCGGCGGAATGGAGCTGAAGCCCTCGATCTTCGCCCAAGTGACCGAGGCGCTCGCCAATGCGGATGGATCCACCGGGTGGGTGGTGTGTCAAAGCAACGGTTGCTCGACCACAAGCGCATATCTCCATCCGAATATTGCCCAGGAGATTTTTGGGAGGCCGGACGGGATCGTCGCTTGGGGACCTCCGGGTTCACGATACGAGGCCACACCAGTGGAAGGCGGGTACCGCGTCACTGGAAAATGGCGCTTCATGAGCGGCAGTCAGAACGCCACTTGGCTTGGTGCGCATCTGCGGGTGGCGGGCACCAAGGAAACCAAGACCTTCCTGTATCCCAAATCGAGCGCCACATTGCACGATATCTGGCACACGCTGGGACTGCGCGGCACGGCCAGCAACGAGTATTCTGTTGACAATCTGTTCATTCCGCACGAGCGCGCCATTTATCGCGACGATCCGCGCGACCGCCGAAGCGACAGCCCACTTTATCGTTTCACCAGTAACCAGCTCTATTCGATCGGGTTCGGTGGCGTTGCGCTTGGTATTGCCCGTGGCACGATGGACGCGTTCTTGGCACTGCCGCGGGAAAAGACTCGCCGTGGCGCGGGCAAACCGATGGTGGAGAACAACGTCGTCCAGTCGCACGTGGCGCAGTCCGAGGCGAGGTGGCGGTCCGCGCGCTATTTCCTTCACGCCGCGGCGGACGAAGCGTTGGAAACAATCGAGGAGCGCGGCGAGATGGACCTGAATCAACGTACCCGCCTACGCCTCGCCTCCACCTGGGCCATTCAGTCGTCACGGGAGATCGTCAACACGCTGTTTCACGATTGCGGCTCGATGGCGGTGTTCGAGGAAAATCCCTTCGAACGCCGTCTGCGCGACATCGACACGGTCGCGCAACAGGGCCAGGGGCGCATACTGCACTACGAGACGGTCGGTCAGGTCATGCTTGGCGTGTCGCCGGAGAATATTTTCTAGGGCTGGATGAGGCGGGAGTAGCCGACAACGTCGTCGGCCAGGATCGCCGCCAGGTTGCGCTGCTCACGGGTCAGTAGAAGTTCCCGAAGCACCGCAGCGCGACAGCTAGCGCCGCTTACTTCCCTGGCAATCATCTTTTGAAGAAGCTCTCGGGCTTTGCGCGAGAGCGCGCGGATTACCTCATCTTCGGTAACGTCAGTCCTTGTATTGCGTGAACTGATCGCGCCGCCATTTGAGGGCGGCGCGCAGACCTTCCTTCTGTCGGATCTCGTTGAATTTGACGCCGACGTCCGTTTTTGCCGCATAGAGCGGAGCCACCACGTCGAGCCCGGCATGCATGGCATCGGTGAAGCCCATAGCGTCGGCGCCGCGGTTTATGGCCAGCTTGGTCTGCGTGAGCGCTTCCGGTGAAATCAGCGCCATGCGCTTGGCGAACCGGAGTGTCTTATCCTGGAGCTCGGCGAGTGGCACGATTCGATTGATCATGCCGAGCTGCAGCGCCGTTGCCGCGTCGATCATGTCTCCGAAGTAGAGAAGCTCGCGGGCCTTCTTGAAACCAATCATCCAGGGCATGACAATAGCCGGCCCGACATTGGAGAAATGGATCTCCGGTTCGCCGAAGATCGCATTGTCCGCCGCGATGGTGATGTCGCAAAACATAGCTAGCTCGCAGCCGCCGCCGAGCGCGTGACCTTGCACCGAGGCGATCACGGGCTTGCGCATGTACCACGGGGTCATCTCGAAGCGCAGATCCTCGGTCAGGGACTCGCGCCATTTGAGCGCGTCGAAACGGCGTGCGGCACGCTCAGGCGTGTCGTTGTCGATATCGTAGCCGACGCAGAAAGCCCGCCCGTTAGATCGCAGGATGACAACGTGGATCGACTTGTCGTCATCTGCCCGGATCAGCGCTTCGGAGACGCCGGACCGCAGCTCGTGATTGACGGCATTGAGCTTCTCGGGCCGGTTCATAGTGATGATGGCGATACTGCCGTCCGTCTCGTACTGCACGAGATTGTCGGTCATTCTTCATCTCCTGGTTGTCCATCGGCGACAACAGTGCGTCTATGATTGTGCAACCGCCGCCTGCCGGCATCAATTTGATAGACAAAGGCAGGCGGCGAGGCTCTTGGTGGCAGGGGACCGTGAGCCTCTGAGACTTCGTCGCGAATCCAAAGGGGGCGTGGCACACAAGCACATCAGGTCGCCGCAGGTTCAGCCTTCCCGATGTGCCACGCTCGCTCGTCTGGAGAGATCAAATGCAACGGTTTTTCCCCCGTCAAAGCACGCACGCAATTGAGAGCGGCACGCTTGATCCCATTCACCCGCCCGTTGCCGCCCGCAGCTGAATTGTGGGGTGACGCAATGACGTTCGGAAGATCGAGGAAGGGGAACTTCATTTCGAAACGTCCATGCCGCACCGGCTCGACCCACCAGGCATCGATGCACGCAACGAAGCTGCTATGGTCGCGCAGATGAAAATACAACGCTTCCTCATTGACTAGCTCGCCGCGTGCCAGGTTGACGAGGATCGCATCCTCCTTCATCAGCTTGAGTTCCCGCCCACCGACTATTCCGAATGTTTCACGAGTCAGGGGTGCTGTCAGGAAAACCATATCGGACGCAGCCAGCATCGTATCCAAAGCGTCAGGCTTTCCGACCCAGTCGACCGGAACTGACGACTCACCTCGCCGATTAATTCCGTGAACGCGTGCCCCAACGCATTTCAGAAGTCGGGCGAGCGCAAGGCCGGTTCCACCAAGTCCAAAGATACCGCACGTGCTCTCAGCCATCATTCGCGTGGCACCAGACTGATTGAACTCGTTGCGCATCATCTTGGCCTGTTCCATCGGAAGATGCTTCGAGGCCGCAAGTGCCATGGCCAATCCGTGTTCCGCCATTGACTCCGCCTGAGCGCCCGCATTGCCCGCGACGGGCACTTGCGGCGGTAGCTGATCGAGCGGAATGAAGTCGAGACCAGCTGCAAGGAACTGCACAAGACGCGCCTCTCCGATCAAATTTATCTCATATGCGTGAAGTTCTTTGGCTGTGTTATGGGCGAGCAGCACCGTCGCCGACGACAAAGCCGCCCTCCGCTCAGCTGCCTGCTCAAGCTCATCAAGAAAGATGATCCGGGCCCGGTCCGAGATCGTTTCGACGACTACCAGCCTATAGATGGGGCTGAGCTTGCATGTAACAACAAGCGTCGGCTGTTGATTCGAAATCATTATGCATTGTCCGAGGATTTGCGGGTTCATTCCAGCCCGGAGCGAGCAACTGACCCGTAACGGACGTCGCTAACCTGCCTAGTCGGTGACTTTGTCGGAGGTGCGGCCGCGTGGCACCATCGGGGGCGGAAGCCGCGCGGCGAGGGTCCGCAGCGGACAGATTGATCGCCGCCAGCAGCTCAAACTCGATGGGTCCCCGCCTTCGCGGGGACCTAGCCAACGTGGCTGCGAAGTCGCGCCCTCACTTCTCTTCGGGCAGGCGGGTGCCGCCGGGGCCAATCAGCCCGGGGTTGGGCGTCTTGAAGCGCCAGAACGTGCCGCTGTTGGCCGCCATCGCAAAGATCTCTTTGTTGTCCTGGCCGCCAAAAGCGAGGTTGGTCATCGCCAGATCGCCGCCCGGCGCCGGTATCGGGACAAACCCAACGATGACGCCGCGCGGGTCGACCTGCATGACGCCACCGAGCCCCCCGGCGGCGATCCAGAGATTGCCCTTGACGTCATAGTGGAGGCCGTCCGGGCATCCGGCGCCGGGAAAGTAGGTGCCAGCCCTGACGGTCTGGAAGGTCAAGTGCAGCGGGTCCGGTTTTGCCCCCGGGACACCCACAGTCGGCCCGGTCGCAAACAGGGCGTAGACCATCCGGCTCGCCGTGCAGTCGCCGATCGCCAACCGGCTGTTATCGGGCGAGACCGCGATCCCGTTCGGGAAGTGCAGGTTGTCGATCACCCTGCGCAAGATGCCATCCTTCGAGTACTGGTACACGGCGCCGGAGCCGTCGTTCATGCCCGGACCCACCCCGGTGCCCCATGGGTCGGTGAAGAACAGGTTGCCTTCGGCATCGAAATCAAGGTCGTTGGGGCCTTTGAACAGCTGGTTACGCCACGTGTAGACGAGGGTCTTCAGCTCCTTGGTCTTCGGGTCATAGGTCAGGATGCCGCGGTGGCGGGTGGTAAGGTAGAGCTTGCCATCCTTCCAGCGGGTGCCCTGCGGTTCGCAGGTCTGGCCATAGTCTTCCGAAGGGTTACAGTTGACTATCGGG
>Ga0308309_10000484_pt1 | contig 25531 bp, 19 predicted proteins | sample HubBroMetageWFT5_FD_192491 | JGI IMG/M metagenome (GOLD analysis project Ga0308309, IMG submission 192491) | Warmed and freeze-thawed soil microbial communities from the Hubbard Brook experimental Forest, New Hampshire - Hubbard Brook CCASE Soil... | ecosystem: Environmental > Terrestrial >...
CGTGCTCGGGCTGGTGGCCGTCCTGTTCCAGCGCATTCCTGGCAGCCTCGTCCCCGCCGAGGACCAGGGCTACGTCTTCCTGGTGACGATCCTGCCGCCGGCCGCCTCGATCACGCGCACCCGCGAGGTGACGAAGGAGGCGACGGTGGCGCTCATGAAGAACTCGGCCGTCGCCAATGTCGTCACCTTCTCCGGCTTCGATCTTCTATCGCGCGCACTCAAGACCAATTCCGGCATCTCCTTCGTCACGCTCAAGGACTGGTCGGTGCGCCATGATCCGAAGGAGGACGCGCGCAACCTGGCGCCGGCGCTGAGCGGTCTCAACGCCAACTTCAAGGACGGCATCGTCATCGGCTTCAACCCGCCGCCGATCCAGGGCATCAGTGTCACCGGCGGCTTCGAGTTCTACCTGCAGGATCGCTCGGGCGGCTCGCTCGACGACCTGTCGGAGGCGGCGAACAAGGTGGTGCAGGCCGCCAACAAGCGGCCCGAGCTGCGCGGCGTTTCCACCACCTTCACCACCGCCGTGCCGCAGTACCGCACCGACGTCGACCGCGAGAAGGCGCGCGCGCTCGGGATTCCGATCAACACCATCTTCGACACCATGCAGAGCTCGTTCGGCAGCCTCTACGTCAACGACTTCTCGCTGTACGGCCGGACCTATCGCGTCAGCTTGTCGTCCGAAGCCGACTTCCGCGAAAAGCCGGATGACCTGCGGCACGTCTTCGTGCGCTCCGACAGCGGCGCCATGGTGCCGCTGAACGAGCTGGTGACTTTCAAGCGCGTGCTGGGCCCCGACACGGTCGATCGCTTCAATATCTTCCCGGCGGCCAAGATCCTGGGCAGCCCCGCGCCGGGCTACTCGTCGGGCCAGGCGATCGCCGCCATGCAGCAGGTCGTGGCCGCGAACCTCGGCAGCGACTTCAGCATCGGCTGGACCGGGTCGGCCTACCAGGAGCTGGCGACGGCGGGCTCGGGCTCGCTGGGCTTCGTGTTCGGCCTGATCATGGTGTTCCTGATCCTGGCCGCGCAGTATGAGCGCTGGTCCCTGCCGCTGGCCGTCCTCACCGCCGTTCCCTTCGCCGTCCTGGGCGCCTTGCTCGCCATCTGGCTGCGCGGACTCGACAACGACGTCTACTTCCAGATCGGCCTGGTAACGCTGATTGGGCTGGCGGCCAAGAACGCCATCCTGATCGTCGAGTTCGCCTCGCAGCGTTACCAGCAGGGGCTCTCGGCCTACGACGCCGCGATCGAAGCCGCCCGGCTGCGCTTCCGTCCGATCGTCATGACCTCGCTTGCCTTCATCCTCGGCGTGCTGCCGCTGGCCATCAGCACCGGCGCGGGCTCCGCCAGCCGCCATTCGATCGGCACCGGCGTCATCGGCGGCATGCTGGCCGCGACCTTCATCGCCATCCTGTTCGTGCCGCTGTTCTTCCGCCTGCTGACCCGCCGGCGGAAAGCCGCCAAGCCCGTTGCGCAAAGCATCGAACCCGCCGACTAGCTTTTCCTTGTCGCGCATGGAACCGTCGGGCGTGCACTGCGTTTCCTTCGGCGCGGAGGAGGCCCCCATGCGCATCGCTCTCGTCGTCCTCGTACCGGCGCTCTGTGCCGGTCTCGCGTCCTCGGCCTGGGCGGACAAGGATAAGGACAAAGACAAGGGCCACGGGCACGGCCACGGCCCGCCCGCCCAGGCACCCATCGTGCAGCAGCCCGTCCGGGTGATCGTGCCCGACCGCGACCGCACCATCGTCTACACCTACTACCGCACGGAGTTCGAGGCCGGGCGTTGCCCGCCGGGCCTCGCCAAGAAGGGCAATGGCTGCCAGCCCCCGGGCCAGGCCGGCAGGCCCTGGGTCGTGGGCCAGCCGCTACCGCCGGCGGTCGTCTATTACCCGCTGCCGCCGCCCCTCGTGCAACAGCTCGCGCCGGTCCCGCCGGGCTACGAATATGTCCAGGTCGACAACGATGTGCTGTTGGTGGACATGGTCAACCGCATGGTGGCCGACGTCATCGACGACCTCAACGAGCCGGACTGATCGCCGCGTCGATGCCTCAGTGCCGGAAATGGCGCATGCCGGTGAAGACCATGGCGAGGCCCTTTTCGTCGGCCGCCTCGATCACTTCTTTGTCACGCAGCGAGCCCCCCGGCTGGATGATCGCTGTGGCGCCCGCTTCGGCGGCGGCCAAAAGCCCGTCGGCGAAGGGGAAGAAGGCATCCGAGGCGACGACGCTGCCGACGGCCGGGCTTTCCTTCAGCCCGGCCAGCTCGCCCGCTTCGGCGGCACGGATGGCGGCGATGCGCGAGGAGTCGCGGCGGTTCATCTGGCCGGCGCCCACGCCCACCGTGGCGCCGTCCTTGGCATAGACGATGGCGTTCGACTTCACGTGCTTGCACACGGTGAAGGCGAACAGCATGTCCTCGATCTCCTTCGGTGTCGGCGCGCGCTTGGTCACGACCTTGAGATCGCTCTTCTTCACATGGCCATTGTCGCGAGTCTGCAACAGGTAGCCGCCGCCCACGCTCTTCAAGGTCATGCCCGCGCTCGACGGATCGGGCAGGGTGCCGGCCAGCAGCACGCGCACATTCGGCCTCCGGGCCAGAACGGCCAACGCCTCTTCCGTGGCGTCAGGGGCGATCACGACTTCGAGGAAGCGTTTCGCGAGGTCCTCCGCCGTCCTGGCCTCGAGCGTCGTGTTGAGGGCCACGATGCCGCCGTAGATCGACACGGGGTCGCAGGCATAGGCCTTGAGGTAGGCGCTGTACTGGTCCTGGGCAATCGCGACGCCGCAGGGATTGGCGTGCTTCACCACGACGACGGCGGGCCCGCTGAACTCGGCGACGCATTCATAGGCTGCCTCGGTGTCGCCGATGTTGTTGTAGGAAAGCTCCTTGCCCTGGACCATGCGCGCGGTGGCGATGCCCGGCCGCTGGCTGCCGTCGGCGTAGAACGCCGCCTGCTGGTGCGGGTTCTCGCCGTAGCGCAGGGTCTGCACGCGTTCGGCCGAGAGGGTCAGCCGCTCGGGGAACGTCTCGCCCTGCCGCTTGGCGAACCAGTTGGCGATCGCCGAATCGTAGGAAGCCGTGCGCGCATACGCCTTGGCCGCGAGCTTGCGGCGCAGTGCCAGGGTCGTGGCGCCTTTGTTGTTGGCAAGCTCGGCGATCACCGGCGCATAGTCAGCCGGATCGACGACCACGGTGACGAAGTCGTGGTTCTTGGCCGCGGCGCGGATCAGCGCCGGCCCACCGATGTCGATGTCCTCTACGCAGGTCGCGAAGTCCGCGCCGCGCGCCGCCGTTGCCTCGAACGGGTAGAGGTTCACCACCACGAGATCGATGCCGGCGATCTTGTGATCGCCCATCGCCTTCTGGTGGCCGGCGTCGGTGCGGCGCGCCAGGATGCCGCCATGGATCGAAGGCTGCAGGGTCTTCACCCGGCCGTCCATGATCTCGGGAAAGCCGGTGTGATCGCTCACCTCGACCACCTTCAGCCCGGCCTCGCGCAGCGCCTTGGCCGAGCCGCCGGTCGACAGGATTTCGATGCCGTGTGCCGCCAGCGCCGTGCCCAGTTCGACCAAGCCCTCCTTGTCGGAGACGGAGATCAGCGCCCGTTCGATGCGGGCAAGATCGGGTGTTGGCGAGGGAACGTAGTGGGGGTTGGCGGACATGGCGGTCTTTTAGACCGCGTCCCGGTGGGGAGAAAGCGGCGGATTTATCCTTCGGCGCCCTCCAGCACCCGGACCTTGAAGCCCTCGGCTTCCAGGGCCGCAACCAGCTCGCGCATATGGTCGCGGCCGCGGGTTTCCACGGTGACGTCGAGCTCGGTGGCTTTGGCCACGACGCCGAACAGGCGCTGGTGCTGCACTTCGACGATGTTGCCGCCGGCCTTGCCGATCAGGCCGGCGACCCGGGCGAGCTGGCCCGGCAGGTCGCCGATCATAAGCCGCAGGCGGGCGATGCGGCCGTCGCGCACCAGGCCGCGCAGCAGGACGGAGGCGAGCAGGCGGGTGTCGATGTTGCCGCCGCACAGCACGAGCCCGACCTTGCGGCCGGTGAAATGCTGCGGATGGGCCAGCAGGGCGGCCAGTCCCGTCGCACCGGCGCCCTCGGCCACCGTCTTCTCGACCTCGAGGAAAAGGGCGATGGCGTGCTCGATCGCCACTTCGTCGACTGTCAGCACGCGGTCGACCAGCGCGCGGGCGATGGCGAGCGGCGTCTTGCCGATGTCGCGCACGGCGATGCCCTCGGCAATCGTGTCGCCGCCCACCGTCACCGGCTCGCCGGCCAGCAGCTGGTGCATGGCGGAGTAGCCGGCCGATTCGACGCCGATCACCTTCACCTCGGGCTTCAGCCCACGCGCCGCGACGGCGCAGCCCGCGATCATGCCGCCGCCGCCCACCGGCACCACCAAGGTGTCGAGTGCCGGCACGTCCTGCAGCATTTCGAGCGCGATCGTGCCCTGGCCCGCGATGATGCGCGGATCGTCGTAGGGATGAACGAACACCAGCCTCTCCGCCGCGGCCAGGCGGTGCGCCTCGGCGCCGGCTTCAGCCAAGGTGTCGCCGTGCAGCACGACGCGCGCGCCATGGCCGCGCGTGTGCTGAACCTTCGTGTTGGGCGTGAAGGACGGCATGACGATGGTGGCGGGAATGCCGAGCCGGCCCGCATGATAGGCCACGCCCTGGGCATGGTTGCCGGCCGACATGGCGATGACGCCGCGCTTTCGTTCGTCGGGCGTGAGTTGCAGCAAGGTGTTGAGCGCGCCGCGCTCCTTGAAGGAGGCGGTAAATTGCAGGTTCTCGAACTTGATCCAGATGTCGGCCTTGGCGATGCGCGACAGCGTCTCGCTCCTGGGCAGGGTGTGCGTACTACGGCGCCAGCGATGCGTGCGGCGGCGCGCTGGACGTCTTCCAGCGTGACGGGCAGCGAAGACATCACGCCGCCAGCCGGCGGTCGATCCAGTCGCGCGTGCGGTACCAGGCGCCGATCATGGGCAGAAACCACGGCTCGCCGTTGTAGAGGGCGTGCTCGGGGAAGTCGCGGCCGTCCAGCGGGTTTATCGGCGCGTTGCTGCCGCCCGCGATCTTCTTGGCGGTCTGGGTGCCGAGATAGGTCATCATGGCGACGCCATTGCCGTTGCAGCCCAGCAGATAGTGCAGGCCCTGGTCGGTGCCCATGTGCGGCATGTAGTCGAGCGCGAAGGCGACGTTGCCCGTCCACACATGGGTGATGCGGATGCCGTCGAGCTGCGGGAAGCGATCGATCATGTACTGGTAGAGCGCCGGTGCGCTCACCTCCGGCGGCGCTGCGGTGAAGCGCGCGCGGCCGCCGAAGATCAGCCGCTTGCCGTCGGGCGACGGCCGGTAATAGGTCAGCACGCGCTTGGTGTCGCCGACGGCGCGCATCTCCGGGATCAGCTTGCTGGCAGGCTCGGGCAGCTCTTCGGTGGCGATGATGTGGCTCGCCACCGGCACCACCCGGCGCTTCAGCCGGGGCGTGAGGTCGCCGGTATAGCCGTTGGTGGCGACCACCACTTCGCGGCACTCGACCGGTCCCTTGGAGGTCAGCACCCGCCAGCCCGTCGTGGCTTTCTCAATGCGCTCGGCCTCGACATTGGCGCACAGGATCGCGCCGGCACGGTGCGCGGCTTCCAGCAGGCCCTTGTAGTACAGCGCGGGATGGAGATGGCCGGCGCGCGTGGCATGCATGCCGCCGAAATAATAGTCGGACGCGATGAACTCGCGCTGGCGCTCGCGCGGCACCATCGAGCTGCCGGCATTGGCGTATTTGTTGTAGGTCTCGACCTTGGTCGCGAGGTCGGCGTAGTGCTTGGGCGTCCAGGCGCCGACGAAGCGGCCGTTCTTGTGCAGCCCGCACTCGATCTTCTCGCGGGCGATGATGTCCTCGAGCACGGTGAGCGAGTCCGCACCGGCGCCCATCAGCTCGGCTTTCTTGCGCTCGAACTCCTCGGCGATCGGACTCTTGCCGCCCAGACCCTTGCCGAGGTTGGTGCCGCCCGAGATCATGCCGCCGTTGCGCGTGCTGGCGCCGACGCCGAAATCGCCACGCTCCAGCACGACGGCGCCGACGCCATTGCGACGCAGCTCCAGCGCCGTCGACAGCCCGCCATAACCCGCGCCCACGATCACGATGTCGGTCTTGGCCGGCGGATCCTGGGACAGCGCGTTGTTGGGTGTCCAGGCCTCCCACCACCAAGGCTGCGCCTTGAAGTCGGGATGAAGGATGTCGCTTCTGATACTCATTCCCACACCATCGCCCGATCCGTCGTCCTGAGCGCAGCGAAGGACCTCATCGCCGCTTGCCAACGGTATGAGATCCTTCGCTTCGCTCAGGATGACAGAGGGCGCTAAAAGTCCGTTACCTTGCCGTTGAACTGCCAGTCGCCATAGCGCGTCGGCTCGGGGCCGGGCGGGCCCCCAATCTCGACAATCTTCTCCTCGACCTTCTTAGGCTTCTCGGGGGGAACAGGCTTGGCCGGTTCGGGTTTGGGGGCATCCGCAGCGGCGGGTTTCTTGTCGTCGATCATGCCGGCATGATGCCGTCCCCCGCCTTGATTCGCCACAGTCGCGGACCATCTTTCCGCCCATGAATTACTTTCGCACCGCCCTGCTCCTGGCGGCCTTGACCGGCTTCTTCCTGGTCGTCGGCTACCTCTTAGGCGGCCAATCCGGCCTCATACTGGCGCTGGTGGTGGCCCTGGGCATGAACCTGTTCGCCTACTGGAACAGCGACAAGATGGTGCTGCGCATGAGCAACGCGCAGGAGGTCGGGCCCAACCAGGCGCCCGAGCTGTACGGCATTGTCCAAGGGCTCGCCCAGCGCGCCGGCCTGCCGATGCCGCGCGTCTATTTGATCGAGGAGGAGCAGCCCAACGCCTTCGCCACCGGCCGCGATCCCGAACATGCCGCGGTGGCGGCGACGACGGGCCTGCTGCGCCATCTCAGCCGCGAGGAGATCACTGGCGTGATGGCGCATGAGCTGAGCCACGTCCGGCACCGCGACACGCTCACCATGACCATCGCCGCCACCCTGTCGGGCGCCATCGGCATGCTGGCGACCTTCGGCGGCCTGATGGGCGGCGGCCGCGACGAGAACGGCCGGCCGCTGGTCAATCCGGTGGTGGCCATCGCCGCCATGTTCTTGGCGCCGCTGGCCGCCTCGCTGGTTCAGATGGCGATCAGCCGCAGCCGCGAGTACGAGGCCGATCGCATGGGCGCGGAGATTTCCGGCCAGCCGCTGTGGCTCGCCTCGGCGCTGGCCAAGCTGCACGCCGGCACGCAGCAGATTCCCAACCAGGTGGCCGAGTCCCATCCGGCGACGGCCCATCTCTACATCGCCAATCCGCTGTCGGCCGGCGGGCTTTCGGGCCTGTTCTCGACCCATCCGCCGATGGAGGAGCGCATCGCGCGCCTCGAGGCGATGGCGGGCGCGAATGGCTATCGGCCGGCCGCCGCGGCAGCACCGCGTCCGCGGACCAGCCCGTGGGGCGCCGCGTCGCAGGCACCGCGCCGCGGACCGTGGGGCTGAGGTCTCGCCGGACCGCGGACCTCCTCAGGTCGGGGGTTACCCCGACCGAGTCCGCTCTTGGGATCGTATCGACGCCGAAGATGTAGGCCTGGAGGCCCGCGGTCCGGCAAGACGCTCAAGGTTTCGGTAACGTCGGCTCCTCACCGAGGTCGACCTCGAGGATGCGCTGGCCGCGCTTGGTGATGCGGTCGGCCGAGATGTCGACGTCGCGCAGGTCCTTCTCGGTCGCCGCGAAGTGGCCCTTCAGCTTCTCGACCCGATCGTCCAGCCGCTTCACGTCCTCGAGCAGCAGCCCGACCGTCTTCTGGATTTCGCCTGCCTGCTCGCGCATGCGCACGTCCTTCAGGACGGCGCGCACGGTGTTGAGCGTCGCCATCATGGTGGTGGGCGACACGATCCAGACGCGGGCGCGGTAGGACTCCTCGACCAGCCCCGTGAAGTTGGCGTGCAGCTCGGCGTAGACGGCTTCCGACGGCAGGAACATCAGCGCCGATTCGGCGGTCTCGCCGGGCACGATGTACTTGTCGCGGATGTCGGCGATGTGCTTGCGGATCGCCTGCTGGAAGCCGCGCTGGGCGAGCTGAAGGGCGGCGCTATCGCCCGCGGCCACGGCGCGCAGCGCGCTGTAGCTCTCCAACGGGAACTTGGCGTCGATGCCGATCGAGCCCGGCGGGTTCGGCAGATGCAGCAAGCAGTCGACGCGCGCCCCGGAGGAGAGGGTCGACTGGAATTCATAGGCCTGGGGCGGCAGGGCGTTCTGCACCAGGTCGTTCAGCTGGACCTCGCCGAAGGCGCCGCGCGCCTGCTTGTTGGACAGCACCTCCTGCAGGCTCACGACCTGGGTCGAGAGATCGCCGATTTTCTTCTGCGCCTCGTCGATGCGGACCAGCCGCTCGCGCAGGTCGGTGACGATCTGGCCGGTCGCCTTCTCGGTGCGGTCGAGCCGCTCGCCCACGACCTTGGAGAGCGCCTGCTCCTGCTCGCGCAGCGAACGCTCGACCCGCTGCACGGTCTCGGCCTGCTGGCTGAGCGCCAAAGCGAGCTGCTGCCGCATGGTCTCGGCCTCGCCATCACCACGGCGGGTCAGAACGAGAACCAGCACCAGGATCAACAGCGCGACGGCTGCCAAAAGCACGATCGTCAGGATATCCATTGCCCCCTTTATAAGCCGCCGTCTCGACAAGCGCATCGACAAGTCCTTTGGGGGCCGTTAATTCAGGCCATCATGGCCCCGAAACACGATCCCCCAAGTCGCGATCCAGATGTCTGGCTGTTCGACCTCGACAACACGCTCTATCCGGCGCGCTGCAACCTGTTTGCCCAGATCGACGTGCGCATCGGCCGCTACATCTCCGACTGGCTGAAGGTCGACGCCGAGGAAGCACGGCGGGTACAGAAGGCGTACTGGCGCGACCACGGCACTTCGATGCGGGGCATGATGACCCTGCACGGCGTCGATCCGCGCCACTATCTCGACTACGTGCACGACATCGACTACTCGCCGGTGCCGCCCAGCCCCGAGCTCGAGGCCGCCCTTGCCGCCCTGCCCGGGCGCAAGATCATCTTCACCGCGGGCGACGTGCCGCATGCCGAGCGGGTGATGGAGCGGTTGGGCGTGGCGCACCATTTCGAGGCGATCTTCGACATCGTGGCCGGCGACTACTGGCCCAAGCCGCACCAGCAGATCTACCACAAGCTCGTGACGAAGCACGGCGTCGATCCGACGCGCGCGGCCATGGCCGACGACATCGCCGTCAACCTCAAGCCGGCCAGCGACATGGGCATGCGCACCGTGTGGATCCGCACCGACGAGAGCGTGAAGCGCGCGGCCGAGCTCAATCTCGATCATATCCACCATCAGACCGACGACCTCGCGACCTGGCTCGCCGACTGGGTCGCGCAAAGGAGTGCCAAGACGTGAAGATCCTGATCCTCGGTGCCGGCGCGGTCGGCGGCTATTTCGGCGCGCGTCTCCACCAAAGCGGCGCCGACGTGACCTTCCTGCTGCGCGAGCCGCGGGCCAGCAAGATCAGGAAGGAAGGCCTGGTGATCAAAAGCCCCAAGGGCGATGCCGTCCTGCCGGTGAAGGTGGTGACCAAAGGCGGCGAAGGCGGGCCGTACGACGTCGTCATCCTGGCCTGCAAGGCCTACGATCTCGAGTCGGCGATGGAAGCGATCGCGCCCGCGGTCGGGCCGGCTACGACCATCGTGCCGATGCTGAACGGCCACGCCCAGTTCGGCGTGCTCGACAAGAAATTCGGCGCCGACAAGGTGGCGGGCGGCTTGGCGCGCATCGGCGGCATGCTGGGACCCAATGGCGAGGTGATGCACTCGAGCCCGTTCGCCGCGGTGTCGTTCGGCGAACGCTCGGGCGAGCCGGCGCGCGAGCACCTCAAGGAACTCGACGCGGTCTGCAAGAAGGCCGGCATCGACGGCGGCCTGAACGGCAACATCAACCAGGATCTGTGGGACAAATGGATCATGCTGACCTCGCTCGCCGCCATGTGCTGCACCTTGCGCGGCACGAGCGGCGACATCCTGGCGGCCGATGAGGGCAAGGATCTGATGCTCGAGACGGTCGAGGAGTGCCGCAAGGTTGCCGCTGCCGAGGGTTTCGATCCGGGCGACAAGGGCATCGCCAATCTGAAGAACTTTCTCACCCAGCCGGGCTCAGTTTTCGCGGCGTCCATGCTGGGCGATCTCGAGAAGGGCGGCGCGATCGAAGGCCGCCACGTGATCGGCGACATGCTGGGCCGCGCGCGCAAACACGGCATCGCGGCGCCCCACCTGCGCACGGCCCTTGCCGTTGTGCAGGCCTACGAGGCACGCCGCGCGCGCGACGGGCTGGGCAAGCCTACCAAGTAGGCTTGAATTCCGGGCCCGGCGCTACCAAGTCTTGAGGATGAAGAATTCGGCCGCACATCCGTTTGTGCCGCGACGGAACCCTCCGATAGCGCGAGCGTAATCCTCAGTCCGGCCCTTGATGCGCCCGGCTCTGGGGCGCACGCTTCGTCTCCTTAGGGCGAGCACAAAACCAGTAGGAAAATTCAGGCAGCGGCGTCACCGGTGCGGTGTGGCGTGCGTGTTTTCAGGAGAGCGCTATGCGCGACATCGTACGGACTCGTTCGGTTAACCAGATTATCGTCAGCACCGCCGACCACGAGCGGCTGACCGACCTCGCGACCGCGTCGCTCGAGCGCCTGCCCGACGTGGCGAACGAGCTTTTGGCCGAAATGGATCGCGCCCGCGTGGTCGAGGGGCCCGCGGTGCCGGCCAACGTCGTGCGCATGGGCTCGACCGTGACCTTCAAGTCGGACGACGGCCACACGCGCATCCTGAAGCTCGTCTATCCGGTCGACGAGAGCCTCGACGAGCATCGCATCTCGGTGATGACTCCGGTCGGCGCCGCCTTGATCGGCCTGGCCGAGGGCCAGTCGATCAGCTGGACTGCGCGCGACGGCAAGCACCATCGCCTGACGGTGACGAAAGTTACTTGATGAAGCCCGCGCTGCGCGGCAGGAACAGCGAGAGCTGCGGGAACAGGATGATCAGCATCAGCCCGACCAGCAGCGCCGCGAGATAGGGCAGGTAGGAGCGCCAGTGCTCGCCGACCGTGAGGTTGGCGAATTTCAGCGCCATCAAGAGGCCGACGCCCATCGGCGGCAGGAAGAGCCCGATGCCGACGGCCGCCGTCTGCACGATGTTGAAATGGATGGGATCGATACCCATCGCTTCGGCGATCGGGAACACCACCGGGATCAGCACGACGGCGGCCGGCAGGCCCTCCAGCACCATGCCGAACATCATGGTGATGAGCGCCGTGCACAGCAGGAACAGCCACGGCATGGTCTTGAGCGGCCCCAGCACTTCGGCCAGCAGCTTGGGGACCCCGGAGACCCCCATCAGGTATTGGAACACCGAGGCGACGGCTAGCAGGAACACGACGGCGGCGGTGAGGATCGCGCTTTCATAGGCGAGCTTGGCCATCTCGCGGAAGCTGACGTTCCTGTAATAGAAGCGCGCGGCGATGAAGGCGTACCCCGCCACGACGGCGCCCGCCTCGGTGGCGGTGAAGATGCCGAGGAAGAAGCCACCCAGGATCACGATGGGGATGACCAGCGGCACGGCCGCCCGCTTGGCCGAGTTCCACAGGAACCGGGGGTTGGGCCGCGTGTCGACCGGCCAGTCGTATTTGCGGGCGCGGAAATAGACCAGCACCATGAGGCACACCATGATGGTGGCCGCGGGCACGAAGCCCGCCAGGAACAGCGCCACCGCCGAGGTGTTGGTGACCTGGGCGATCACGATCATGAAGATGGCGGGCGGCACCAGCATGCCCATGGCCGTGCCGGCGGCGATCAGCGACGCCGAATCCTGCCGCTTGTAGCCCGCCTTGGTGAGCGGCGGCATCAGGGTCGAGCCGAGCGCCGAGACCTCGGCCATCTTCGAGCCGCAGATGTCGGAGAAGAAATAGGCGACCACGATCACCGACATGCCGAGCCCGCCCTTGACCCAGCCGACCAAGGCGCGCGCGAAATCGACCAGGGCATGGCTCATGCCGCATTTTTCCATGAGGCCGCCGGCGAAGACGAAGGCCGGGATGGCGAGCAGCACCCAGCTCTGCGAGCCCGACACCATACTCGAGGCCAGCACCTGCAGGTCGTAGCCGCCAATCGCCAGGCCGGCGACGCCCGAGACTCCGAGCGCGAACACGATGGGCATGGAGAAGACGATCAGGACGACGAAGATCGCCGCCACCACGAACAGGATCATTCGGCCCTGACTTCCAGCGGCACGACACCATGATCGGGCGGCGGCGGCGCCACGATCATCGAGATGGCGTAGACGACAAGGAGGAGGCCGCCCACCACCGCCGAAGCGTAGAGCACGGCGAGATTGATCTCGAGCCCCGGCGTGGCAAGCGTGCGGTTGAGCAGGCAGAGTTTTATGCCGTACCAGGCGGCGAGCCCACCGAAGCCCGCGATCAGCAGGTGATGGATGCGCTCGACCCAGAGGTTCGCGGCCGGCGGCAGATGCAGCACATGCAGGGTGAAGTGCACGCGCTCGCGCACGCCGATCGCCGCGCCGATCAAGGTGAGCCAGGCGAGCAGCATCTCGCCCACCTCCTCGACCCAGGTGAAACGGATCGGATCGACGTCGAGCCAATCCGTCACCTCGATCATGACGTAGCGCAGGAACACGCCGATCAGCAGGTTGACGATGGCGGCAACCAGCAGGAAGGAAACGACGAACTTGGGAATATTCGCGATGTACTTCGACATGGGACTTGCTGTCATCCCGAGGCCGCAGGCCGAGGGACCTTTTGTGTTGCAGTAAAGGTCCCTCGCTTCGCTCGGGATGACATCGTGCGGGTGCGCAAGCTTCGACCCAACCCTATGCCTTGAACTCCACGATCTGGTCCCACAGGCCGGCATATTGCTGCTTGTAGGCGGGCCAGATCTTCTCCTGTGCCACCCTTTTGAAGGCATCGACGTCGGCTTCGACGACAATCATGCCCTTGGGTTCGAGCTCCCGCTTGGCCGCGGCGAAGTTATCGACCGATTCGGTGAGCTCGCGGCACTTGCTCTGGGCCTCGCGGCTGGTGTCGAGCATCAGCTTCTTGTGCGGATCGCTCAGCCCCTCCCACACCGCGAGGTTCATGGTGTTGAGGGTCGGGCCATAATTGTGGAAGGTCATCGAGCAGTATTTCGAGACCTCATAGATTTTTAGCGCGATCTGGTTGACGATCGGCAGGTCGCCGCCGTCGATCACGCCCGACTTGGCGGCCGAGATCACCTCGCCCCACGCCATCGGCACGGCATTGCCGCCCAGCCCGTTGATGGTGTCGCCGAACACCTTGGCCTGCTGCACGCGGATCTTGGCGCCGCGCAGGTCCTTGGGCTCCTTGATCGCCTTCTTGGACGTCCAGAAATGGCGGAAGCCGTAATCGAAGAAGCACAGGGTCTTGAGCTTGTACTTTTCCTGGAACTGCTTATCGAGCGCATCGCCGATCTTGCCGTTGAACATCTTGTAGGCCTGGTCGTAGCTCTGCACGAGGTAAGGCACCAGGAACACGCCCATCTCGGGAAACACCGTGGCGGCGGCGCCGCCGGGATTGCCGATGGCGATGTTGCCCGACTTCACCGCGTTCATGATCTCGAGCTCCTTGCTGATCAGGGTCGAGCCGAAGAACTGCATGTCGAGCTCGCCGTGCGAGCGCTCGCGCACTTCCTTGGCCTGCCAGTCGAAGGCGACGGCCGCCGATTCCGGCACGGCGTTGAGATGCGCCATCACGAGCTTCTTGGCTTCGGCGCGGGCGACGAGGGGCGCGAGACCCGTGGCGAGGATGCCGGCCATGCCGCCCTTCACGAGGCTGCGGCGGCGGATGGCGGACAGGTTCCGGCTGGTGATCTTCATGATCGTCGACATGGCGCGCCCTCCCAGGCGAATTGGTTACGAAAATCCTATATGGCCGGCAGTGGACCGGGAAGCGTCCCCTTCTGTCGTCTCGCGCGGGGGAACCCCCGCGCTTGACAGCTTGAGCGTCATTGCGCGGCGATGGCGCTGTGCCGGCCTTGCGATGAATTGAAGCGGTCGAGCACGTGGCCGGGCCCCTTGGCGTGCTTCACATAGTCCTTGCCGTCGAAAGTCTTGACGCCGTTGCAGAACACGCCGTGCACGCCGGTCGGTCGGCGGATCGTGCGCCGTCCGCCGCCCGGCAGATCGGCCACCCGTTCGGCCGGGCTGATTCCGACCGTGGCCGGATCGAACAGCAGCAGGTCGGCCTGGGCACCGACCGCAAGACGGCCGCGGTTCGGGATGCCGTAGAGATCGGCGGGATGGCTGGTCAGCCGGCGGATGCCTTCGACCAGGTCGAAATCACCGCGCTCGCGCACCCAATGGGCCAGGAAATGCAGGCCAAAGCCTGCGTCGCACATATAGATGAGGTGTGCGCCGGCATCGGACAGCGCCACTACGCCGGCCTCGTGCTTCAGCAGCCGGGCAACGCCCTCGTCCCCGACATTGAGGAAGCGGCCGAGGAAGGCGGTCTCGAGGTCCTCGTCGAGGCTGAGATCGAGCACGACGTCCAGCGCATCGCGATGCTCGGTCTGGGCGATCTCCGCGACGTAGCGGTTGACGTACCTGCCATTGGCGGGCTTGTGCGCGACCGCCACCATTACGCGATTCCAGTTGCCTTGGAAGATCATGCCGGGTCGCGGGTTCCTGGCGTTCTCCCGGAACTTCGCGCGCCACGACGGATCGCGGAACACTGACTTGAGCTGCTCCGCTGTGTAAGCCTTGATCGGATCGAAGGCCGCGTAGCTGTAGAACGGGTAAGCGTTGGCCATCGTGAAGTCGAACGACAGCGGCTGGCAGGGGATCTGGACGTAGAGGCCGGCGCCACGGCGCAGCGCGGCGGCGCAGTCGTCGAAGATGCGCAGTGCGCGAGCCGGCTCCTGCTCGTTGTACATCGCCATGCCGGTGCCCTGGAAAAACGGCCGGCCATGCTTGGCCGCCATCGGCTCCAGCTCCTGCGGCGTCTTCGCACCCGAGGCGATCTCGACCACGCCTCGACCGCGCGGACCCATGGCACCGATCAGCGCATCGAGCTCGGAGAGCGGCGCGATGGTGGACGGCATCGGCACGCCGCCATAGCCCGAGTGGTTGAGCGAGTAGGAGGCGCCCAATCCGATGGCGCCCTTGTCCATGGCGTCGGCCACCATGGCCTTCATGCGGGCAAGCTCCTCCGGCGTCGCGTCCTGGCGTTGCGAGGCGGCCTCGCCCATCACCGCGGTGCGGATGGTGGAATGGCCGGCCAGCACGGCCAGGTTCGCGTAGGCGCCGCGCCGGCGCAGCATCGCCATGTAGTCGCCAAAGCTCTCGAAATCCCAGGTGATGCCCTGGCGCAGCGCGTCGAGGTCCATGCCCTCGACCACCGACAGGTTGCGGATTACCAGGTCGCGCGCGTTGGGCGGCGCCGGCACGATGCCGAAGCCGCAATTGCCCATCACCGCCGTGGTGACGCCGAGCGAGGGCGACGGCGAGAGCGTGGCGTCCCAGGTGACCTGGGCGTCGTAGTGGGTGTGGACGTCGACGATGCCGGGCGCGAGCACGAGGCCATCGGCGTCGATCGTCTCGGCGCCCTTGTCCTTGATCTCGCCGCCAGGTCCGCTGATAGCGACAATGCGGCCGTCCTTGACCGCAAGATCGGCGCGCCTGGGTTCGTGGCCGAGGCCGTCGATCAGGGTGGCGCCGCGGATGACGAGATCGACCATCACTGCCTCCGTCCGTTGAGCGCCGCGTAGGCCGCCAAGGCTGCGTGGTTCACCAGGTCGCTGACCGTGGCGCCCATCTGTACGATCTGCACCGGCTTCTGCAGGCCGTCGATCACCGGGCCGATCACCGTGACGCCGCCCAGCCGCTGCATCAGGCGTGACGAGATGTGCGCCGAGTGCAGGCCGGGCATCACCAGCACGTTGGCCGGGCCGGTCAGGCGGCAGAACGGGTAGGTTTCGCGCAACAGCTCATAGTCGAGCGCCATGTCGGCCTGCATCTCGCCGTCGAATTCGAAATCGACGTTCTCAGCCTCGAGGATGCGGATCGCCTTGCGGATGCGGTCGGTGCGCTCGATCTCGCGGCTGCCGAAGTTGGAGAAGGACAGGAAGGCGACCCGCGGCTCGTGGCCCATCTGGCGGGCGTTGCGCACCATCTGGCGGGCGATGATGGCGAGCTGCTCGGCCGACGGCGTCTCGTTGACCGAGGTATCGGCCAGGAACACCGTGCCGTGCCGGGCGACCACGATCGAATAGCCGATCGCCACCTTGTCGGGCTCGGCGTCGATCACGTACCTGACGTCGCCGTAGCATTCCGGGAATCGCCGCGTGATGCCGGTCACCATGCCGCCGGCGTCGCCCATCGCCACCATGCAGGCGCCGAACACGTTGCGGCCCTGGTTGACCATGCGCTGCACATCGCGGCGCAGATAGCCGTCGCGTTGCAGACGCTTGTAGACCATGTCGGTATAGGGCGCATTGCGGGTCGACAGCCGGGCATTGTGGATCTCCAGGCCCGAGCTGTCGGTGATGCCGAGTCCTTTCATGGTCTCGCGCACCTGCTTCTCGCGGCCGATGAGCACCGGCGTCCCGTAGCCATTGTCGCGGAACACCATGGCAGCGCGGATGATGCGCTCCTCCTCGCCCTCGGCGAACACGATACGCTGGGGGTTGGCCTTGACCTGGTCGAACAGGCTCTGCAGCCAGTGGCTGGTCGGATCGAGGCGGCCGGAAAGCGCGCGGCGGTATTCCGCCATGTCGGGAATGGGCCGCCGCGCCACGCCCGAATCCATCGCCGCCTGCGCCACCGCCGACGACACTGCCGAGATCAGGCGCGGATCGAACGGCACGGGCATGACATATTCCGGCCCGTAGCGCAGCCGACGGCCGGAATAGGCGCGATCGACCTCGTCGGGCACGTCCTCGCGCGCGAGCTTGGCCAGCGCCTGGGCGGCGGCGACTTTCATCTCCTCGTTGATCGTCTTGGCGCGCACGTCGAGCGCGCCGCGGAAGATGTAGGGGAAGCCCAGCACGTTGTTGATCTGGTTGGCGTAGTCGCTGCGGCCGGTGGCGATGATGGCGTCGCCGCGCACCGAGCGGACGTCCTCCGGCGTGATCTCGGGATCGGGGTTGGCCATGGCGAAGATGATCGGCTTGGCCGCCATCGACTGGACCATTTCCTTGCTGACCGCGCCCTTGACCGACAGGCCGAAGAAGACGTCGGCGCCCTTCATGGCCTCTTGCAGGGTGCGCGCCTTGGTGCGCACGGCATGGGCGCTCTTCCACTGGTTCATGCCCTCGGTGCGGCCCTGGTAGATGACGCCCTTGGTGTCGCACAGGATGGCGTTCTCGTGCGGCACGCCCATCGCCTTGACGAGCTCGATGCAGGCGATCGAGGCGGCGCCCGCGCCGTTCACCACCATCTTGATGTCCTTGATATCGCGGCCGGTGAGGTGCAGCGCGTTTATCAGGCCGGCGGCCGAGACGATGGCGGTGCCGTGCTGGTCGTCGTGGAAGATCGGGATGTCCATCAGCTCGCGCAGGCGCTGCTCGATGATGAAGCATTCCGGTGCCTTGATGTCCTCGAGGTTGATGCCGCCGAAGGTCGGGCCGAGATAGCGCACGCAATTGACGAATTCGTCGACGTCCTTGGTGTCGACCTCGAGGTCGATGCAGTCGACATCGGCGAAGCGCTTGAACAGCACCGCCTTGCCTTCCATCACCGGCTTGCTGGCGAGCGCGCCGATGTCGCCCAGGCCGAGCACGGCAGTGCCGTTGGAGATCACGGCGACGAGGTTGCCCCTGACGGTATAGTCGTAGGCGGTCGAAGGATCCTTGGCGATCTCGAGACAGGGAGCGGCGACGCCCGGCGAATAAGCGAGCGCCAGGTCGCGCTGCGTGACCAGGGGCTTGGTGGCGACGATCTCGATCTTGCCCGGCCGTCCGGTGCGGTGCATGACCAGCGAATCGCCGTCGAGATCGCCCATCTCGTTGCTGACCATCGCCTCCGAGCTTTTGCTCGCCATCGTCGTTTCTCTCCCGGTTGAAGCGGCATATTGGCGGCAATCGACAGCCGGGGCCAGCCGGCCATGCCGCGCTGCAATGCAGCTGCAGAAAGTCGCCTTATTCTTCCGGCGGCGGCGGCAACTTCAGCATGTCGTTGAAGCGCTTGCGGGCCGTCTCGTCGTCGACTTTTTCGGTAGGCGGCGCGACGGCGCCCTTGGGCTGGGCGAGGTGGGCGAGCCAGGGCATCGTCACCACCAGCACCAGCACCACGAGCTGCGCGCCGATATAGGGGGCCAGCGCGCGCACCAGCGGCCGGATCGCCGTCTTCTGGGTCATGGCGCTGCGCGCCATCATCACGGCATAGCCGCTGGGCGGCACCAGGAAGCTCGCCTGCAGCGCCAGCAGGGCCAGTACCGAGATCCAGACCACGTCGGGCGCGCGGGTCAGGATCGACGGCATGACAATCGGCACGATCACGAACACGATCTCGAAGGCGTCGAGCACCAAGGCCGACAGGCCGAACACCACCAGCACCGTGATGGCGGCACCCGTGGCCCCGCCCGGAACGAGCGTCACCCAGGCATCGAGCAGGCGGTCGGTGCCGAAGGTGCGGAACACCAGGGTGAAGGTGGTCGCCGCGACGAACAGGGCGAACAGCGCGCCGGTCACGGCCATAGTGTCGCGCAGCACGTGGGAAAAGATGCCGCCGCGCAGGCCGCCGGTCGCCCAGCCGAACAGCAGCAACGCCGTGCCGCCCATGGCGGCCGCTTCGACCGCGTAGAAGTAGCCGGCGGCGACGCCGGCCAGCAGGCCGACCACGAACACCGCGGCGATGGCGGCGGTTACCCATTCGATCGCCGCCGGCCGCTCGGCGGGCCCGCGCGCCGGTGTCTTGCGGCCGAGCAACCAGGCGACCAGCAGGCAGAGCGCCAGGAAGATCGCGGCCGGCACCAGCGCGCCGCGGAAAATGTCCTGGGTGTTGACGATGCGCACCATCTCCTTGGTGACGTTGGTCGCTTCGGTATGGGCGCGCATCATGGCGTCGCCCAGCAGGATCAGGACCAGCGACGGCGGGATCACGACGCCCAGCGTGCTGGCCACGCAGACCAGCGCCGTGCTCTCCGCCGCCGGCATGCCGCGCTCCGTGAGCTTGGGCGCGACGCTGCGCGACAGCATGGCGACGCTCGCCCCCACCGAGCCGTTCATCGGCGCCAGCAGCGCGCCCAGCCCCAGGGTGGCGAGCGCCGGCGCGCCGCCGCCATGGCGGCCGAGCGCCACGCCGCAGCGGAACAGGCGATCGGCCAACGGCAGGCGGTTGAGCAGCGCGCCCATGAAGACGTAAAGCGGCAGCGCCTGCAGCAGGTCGGTTTCCAGCAGGCCGATGATGCGGCTGGGCAGCGCCGTCAGCAGGGGATATTCGATGCCGCCCAACAGCACGCCCATCGTGGCGAAGGCCGCCGACACGCCCATCAGCACGGCAAAGGCCGGCAATCCGGTTGCGAGCAAGGTGATCGCCACCGCCAGCAGCATCCAGAGCCCGGCGCTCTCCACCTAGGGGTCTCGCCTCACGACGTCGATCAGCGCCTGGCAAAGTGCCAGCCCTGCCAGCAGCAAGGCGGCAAGCTTGATGATGAAATAGCCGGGGTTGAAGGTGTCGGGGAATCTCTCCAGCGTCAGGACCGACCGCAGCACGGTGGGCCCAACCGTCCAGATCATGAAGATCGCCCATGGCGCCACGCAGGCGAAGATGCCCCAGCGCCCGATCGCCGACCGGACGCGCGCCGGGTAGCCGTGCGCGAGGGCGTCGACGGCCAGATGGGCGCGTTCGCGGGTGGCGAAGGTCATGGCCAGGCTGACATAAAGCGCGAAAATCCACTGGCCGAGATCGTTGGCCTCGCGCGAGCCCCATTGCACGAAATCGCGCAAGGGCCATTGCAGGAACAGGGTCAACGCCACCGGCAGCACCAGCCAGCGGCCGGCCTCGACCAGCCTGGCCACCGCGCGATCGATGCTGCTGAGCCAGCCCACGTTGATTTCCCCCAATTGGCCCCCAGCCGAGGGCAGCCCGATCATGCTAGACCGGGACCCAACCGAGAGCCACCCGTGCCCGACAGCAGCTCCCTTCCCGCGCTCCCCGCCGACGCCACGCCGATGATGCGCCAGTACCTGGCGATCAAGGCGGTGCATCCCGACCATCTGCTGTTCTACCGCATGGGCGATTTCTACGAGCTGTTCTTCGACGATGCGGTCAAGGCCTCGGCGGCCCTCGATATCGCGCTGACCAAGCGCGGCCAGCATCTCGGCGAAGACATCAAGATGTGCGGCGTGCCGGTGCACAGCCACGAGGCCTATCTGTCGCGGCTGATCCGCCAGGGCTTCAAGGTCGCGGTCTGCGAGCAGGTCGAGGATCCGGCCGAGGCCAAGAAGCGCGGCGCCAAGTCGGTGGTCGAGCGCGCCGTGGTGCGGGTCATCACGCCGGGCACGCTCACCGAGGATTCGCTGCTCGACGCGCGCAGCCACAACTATCTCGCCGCCCTCGCCGAGGCGCAGGGCGAGCTGGCGCTGGCCTGGCTCGACCTCTCGACCGCCGACTTCGCCACTCAGCCGTTGCTGGCGGGCCAGCTTGCCGCCGCCCTGGCGCGGTTGGCACCCGGCGAGGTGCTGGTGGCTGACCGGCTGCTGGCGCGCGAACCGTTGAAGGCCGTGCTCGAAGAATGGAATGCGGTGCTGACGCCGCTGCCCGGGGCGCGCTTCGACAGCGACAATGCGCGCAAGCGCCTGCAAGCGGCCTTCAATGTCGCCGCCCTCGACAGCTTCGGTTCGTTCTCGCGCGCCGAGACGGCCGCCTGCGGCGCGCTGCTCGATTACGTCGAGCTCACACAGGCCGGCAAGCTGCCGGCGCTGGCGCCGCCGCGCCGCGAACGGGCCGACGGCACGATGGAGATCGATCCCGCCACGCGGCGCAATCTCGAGCTGGTGCGCGGGCTCGACGGCCGGCGCGACGGCAGCCTGCTGGCCACCATCGACCGCACCCTGACCGGCCCCGGCGCGCGCCTTTTGGCCGAGCGCATCGCAGCGCCCCTGACCGAGCGCGCCGACATCGAGCGCCGCCTCGACCTGGTGCAGCTCTTCGTCGAGCGGCCTGCCGTGCGCGAGCGCGTGCGCGAGGCGCTGCGCCGCACGCCCGACGTCGAGCGGGCGCTGCAGCGCCTTTCGGTCGGCCGCGGCGGCCCGCGCGATCTATTAGCCCTGAAGGACGGTCTCGACTCGGGCGAGGCGCTAGCCGCCCTGCTGCGCGCCGAACCCGAGGCGCTGGCGCCGCCGCCCATCAAGGGCGTCGAGGGGCCGCTCGCCGAGATCGTCGCGGCCTGCTCCGATCACCGCACGCTGATCGACGCGCTGGCCGTGGCCTTGGCCGACGAGCCGCCGCTCTTCGCGCGCGACGGCGGCTTCATCCGCCTGGGCTATCGCGCCGAACTGGACGAGCAGCGCACCCTGCGCGACGACAGCCGCAAGACGGTGGCGGCGCTGGAGGCGAAGTACAGGACCGCGAGCGGCGTGCCGTCGCTGAAAATCCGGCACAACAACATGATCGGCTACCATATCGAGGTGACGGCCACGCATGCCGACAAGCTCGACCTGGCGGCGCTGGGCTTCACGCGCCGACAGTCGATGTCCAACGCCACGCGCTTCAGCACGGCGGAGCTTGCCGAGCTCGAAACCCGCATCGGCCGCGCGGCCGACCAGGCACTGGCACTGGAACTCGCGATCTTCGACGAGCTCGTCGCCCGGGTGATGGCGGTCTCGGCCGCCGTGGCCGCGGCCGGCCGGGCGCTGGCGGCCCTCGATGTCGCGGCCGCGCTGGCCGAACTCGCCGCCAGCCAGAATTACGTGCGCCCGGTGCTGAGCGAGGAGCCGGCCTTTGCGGTCCAGGGCGGCCGCCATCCCGTGGTCGAGGCGGCGCTGCAGCGGCAAGGCGGCACGGGCTTCGTGCCCAACGATTGCGACCTCGGCCGCGAGCGCCGGCTATGGCTGCTCACCGGCCCCAACATGGCCGGCAAGTCGACCTTCCTGCGCCAGAACGCCCTCATAGCCGTGATGGCCCAGGCCGGCTCCTTCGTGCCGGCCAAGGAGGCCGTCATCGGTATCGTCGACCGCCTGTTCAGCCGGGTCGGCGCCGCCGACGATCTGGCGCGCGGGCGTTCGACCTTCATGGTCGAGATGGTCGAGACGGCGGCGATCCTCAATCAGGCGACGGCGAGAAGCCTGGTGATCCTCGACGAGATCGGCCGCGGCACGGCGACGTTCGATGGTCTGTCGATCGCCTGGGCCACGCTCGAGCATCTGCACGACGTCAACAAATGCCGCGCGCTGTTCGCCACCCACTTCCACGAGTTGGGCGCGCTCAAGGAGCGGCTGGCCGCCCTCGCGCCCTACACGATGCGCGTCAAGGAATGGCAGAACGAGGTCGTGTTCCTGCACGAGGTGGCACAGGGCGCCGCCGACCGTTCCTACGGCATCCATGTCGCCCAGCTCGCGGGTCTGCCGGCTGCCGTCGTGATGCGTGCCGAGGAAGTGCTGGCCGCCTTGGAGAAAGGCGAGCAGTCGGGCGCGGTGAGCCGGCTTGCCGACGATCTGCCGTTGTTTGCTGCAGCCCCGGCGCGGCCGGCCGGCGGCATCGCGAAAGTCCAGGAGTCGGAAGTCGAGAAGGCGCTGGGCGAAGTCAATCCCGACGAGCTCTCGCCGCGCGAAGCGCTGGAGCTGCTCTACGCCCTGCGCCGACGCCTTCCACGGTCCAGGTGATTCAGGAACCGGCTTCTCAGTACATGCGGCGGTACAGACGACCGTCCGGCTCGGGTTGCTGCCAGCCGGTAGCTTCGCGAAAGAAGGTCGCGAGCCCGTAGCCCACGAAGGTGAGCAACAGAGCGTCGGCCAGCCGATGGGCGGCGACGACGGCGGCGGCATTCCACGGCCTGTCGGGCAGATGAGCGGCAACCCACGCCAGGCCTGGGTCGGCCAGCAACGAGAGCGCGACCGCGCCGCCGATCAGCAGGAAGAGGTGGACCTGCAATGCTCGCCCCACGGCAAAGGCCTGACGCAGCGACGACGGTTCGCCCGCCGCGAGCGAGGGCAGCATCAGCCCGAACAGGGACGCCGCCGCCGTCCACAGCACTGCCGACAGCTCGACGTGAGGCAAAAGCGCGAGCGCCGTCGCCATCAGGCCGAGGATGGCGGCAAAGACGAGAAAGCGCAGGCCGATGGTCGAGCTGCGCAGCGCGTCGCCTTCGTCGCACGGGCTCGCGTCCTCGAGCAGCGCTTCCTTGATCCAGCGATCGAGGAACATCGCGTAGATCAATGCGAACAGGAAATCCCAGCCCCAGTGATGGCGCCAATCGACCAGTGCTTGATTCGCTTCGAGGACGTAGGCTGTGCCACCGGCAAGGCCCGCGATCGGCAGCGCCATCAGCCAGAACACGCCTTGATGGCGCAGCCAGAACGCCAGCGCCTTGACCAGCACGAGGCCGAAGGACGGAGTGTCGCTTTCGTGAGGTCGGACGATCATCGCATGCAGTTTACCGCAAGCGACGCCGGGCGTCATCGCCGCCGCGCCAGGATCAGCGCAAATCTTGATTCATTCAGCGTCGGCGAACCTTGTTGCTACTCCGCCAGCAGCCCGAGCGTGCGGCCCGGATAGCCCGCCGCATCGAAATATTGAATCGCGCCGACGCTCTGCGTCATCAGCACCGTGACGTGTCCGGCGGCATCGGGCTTGGAGCGGACCTTGCTCGACTTCACGCCGGGCATCGCGCCGTTGGGCATCGCCTCGACGAGCACCCGGCCCGTCAGTTGGCCCTTGTCGGCGATCTTGAGATCGAGCAGTCGGGCGATCGTGCGGCCGAGATCGGCGTTGCTGGCCGGCGCGTTGTCCTCGAAATGCGGACGGAAGCTCGGCCCGCGGGCGCCCATGGTGTTGCGCGTGTCGGCGCGCGAGAAGCTGCCGTGCATGCCCTGGCCCTGCTGCAGGCTGGTGTCGGACACTTCGACGCCGCAGGTCGTCGGGTCGGCGCAGCCGGTCGAGAACGAGCGGAAATTGACGACGATGGACGGGATCGGCGTCGCGGCCGCGCCTTTCAGCGCAATCGCCGACAGCGGCAAGGTCCCGGGGATCGGGCCCAGCGCATCGTCGACGAACAGGCCGCTCGTATAGTCCTGCTCGGACAGGAGTGCCACGATCTTGGCGGCCAGCGCCTTGTCGGCCTTCGGCAGGTAGACGAGGTCTGAGCCGCCATTGGACGCGACGACGATTTCGGGATGCGCGGGATCGCTGCCGATCAGCCCGTTGCCGCGGGCCGGCGCGACGCCGGTCGGTACCTCGGCGTTCTTGGAGTCCGGATCGTTGAGCGGCAAGCCGAGCGCGTGCGCAATGTCGATCGCCAGGAAGCCCACCGGCAACTGGCCGGCCGGCACGTCCTTGTAGCTCTGCTGCGCCGCCCAGCTCGTGGCGCTTTCCTTGGAGATGGTCGAGAAACCGTGGTCGGAGGTCAGGATCACGTCGGTCGCGCCGTCCAGCCCCTGTTCCTTCAGCGCCGCCAAAAGCTTGCCGAGATTGTCGTCGGCGTTCTTGATGGCGGCGAGCGAGGTCGGGCCGTTGATGCCGGGAACGAGCCGGCCGAGACTGTCGCCCTGATTGTGCTGTGTGCCGTCGGGGTCGCGCGACCAGAACACGATCAGGAACGGCTTGTTGCGTTCCTTGAACATTGGCAGCACCACCTTGGTGGCGACGTCGGCCAGATAGGCCTGCTGCGCGAGGTTGGCGACCGTCGTGCCGGGCGTGGTGCTGTTGCCCGCCGCGAGGTTGTCGCCGCGCCCCGGCGTCTGTGCGGGAAGCCCGGCCGCCGCCAGGCGCTTCGCCACGTCGTCGGACAGCGGGATGCCGCCCGGCCGGCCGGTCACGTCGTCGAAAACGATCGTCTGCTGGCCGGTCCGCTCGGTGTGATCGAAGATCAGGGCGGGTCCGACCTTGCCGATGATCGCGGTCGAGAGGCCGGCGGCGCGCGCTGCCTTGAGGATGGTGTCCTGGTTCAGGTAGTCGCCCGCGAAGTGTTCGTTGATCTCGCCCAGCACGGCGTCGTTCTCGATGAACGGCGTCACGCTGCCGGCCGCGCTCCGCACCGGGAAGCCGACATAGATCGTGTTGCTGAAATCGCCGGTGTCGCCCAGCAGATGGCCGGTCGCCATGCCCGAGGCGTTGGCCGTGGTGAAGGTCGGGAACAGCGAATGGCTGTTGCTGAAGCGCACACCCTCGGCCATCAGGGCCGTCATCGCCGGCGCGGTCTTTTCATTGACCATGCCGGCCCTCAGCCCGTCGGCCACGAACAGCACCAGATTGTGCGGACGGGACGGCGTTTGGGCGGCGGCTGGGAGC
>Ga0308309_10000485_pt1 | contig 25480 bp, 24 predicted proteins | sample HubBroMetageWFT5_FD_192491 | JGI IMG/M metagenome (GOLD analysis project Ga0308309, IMG submission 192491) | Warmed and freeze-thawed soil microbial communities from the Hubbard Brook experimental Forest, New Hampshire - Hubbard Brook CCASE Soil... | ecosystem: Environmental > Terrestrial >...
CTGCTTGAGGATTCGCTGTTTGTTCCGGATAACTACGGCAGCTCCATGGAGTTCTACCTCGCCCGCGCGCTGCGGGCGCCGAAGAACGACCCGCTGCCGCTGGTGCCGCTGATCGCCCAAGCGACGACGCATCTCGGCATCGTGCCGACGATCTCGACCAGCTTCTACCCACCCTTTCTGCTCGCCCGCCTCATCGCCACCCTGGATCTGATGTCGAAGGGCCGGGTGGGCTGCAATTTCGTCACCTCCACCGCCGAGCGGGCGGCGCAGAACTTCGGCCTCGACACTCATCTCGAGCACGACCTGCGCTACGAGATGGCCGACGAGTTCGTCGATGTGGTGACCCAGCTCTGGTCGTCGTGGGATGCCGACGCAATCGTCATGGATCGCGAGGCGGGTGTTTTCGTCGATCACACGAAGGTCCGCGCCATCGATTTCAAGGGCCGCTTTTTCTCCTCGCGCGGGCCGCTCAACACGGCGCGCCCGCCGCAGGGCCGCCCCGTTCTCGTGCAAGCCGGCGGCTCGCCGCAGGGCAAGCGCTTCGCCGCCAAGCACATGGATTCCGTCATCGCTGCGGTCAGCACGATCGGCGAGATGAAGGCGTTTCGCATCGATCTACGGGAACGACTCTCGGCCGAGGGGCGTGACCCCGATAGCTGCAAGCTGTTCTTTGTCGCCTCGCCCACGGTCGGCGAGACGACGGCCGAAGCGCAGGAGCGCAGCCGGCGCCGCCAGGCGCAGCGCGAGGCCTCGCCGGCGGTCACCCTGGCGCAGATGGCCAGCCTCACTGACATCGATTTCGCGACCTTCGATCTCGATGCGCCGATCGGGGAACTCAGCACCAACGGGCAGCAAGGCACGCTCAAGCGCTTCCTGGCGCAGGGCAGCACGCTGCGCGAGATCGCGCGCAATTACCGCTACGGGCTCGAGGACGAGCTCGTCGGAACGCCCGAGCATATCGCCTGCGCGATGGGCGAGGTGATGGAGGAAGTGAGCGGCGACGGCTATATGTTCAGCGGGCCCGTGACACGGCGCTACGTCGCCGAGATCACCGACGGCGTCGTACCAGCTCTCCAGCGCCTCGGGCTGGTCCGCACCGCCTACACGCATCGCCATTTCCGCGACAACCTGTTCGCCTTCTGATCGCCATGCGCGGGAGAATGATCCTTCGTCGCCTGCTCTGGGTTTTTCCGGTGGCCTTCGGGGTCGTCACGCTGACTTTCTTCATGGCGCGCGTGTTCAACGGCGACCCGACCGAGCTCTATGCCCCGCCCGAGGCGACCGATGCGCTGCGGGCGCAGATCCGCGCGCAGCTCGGGTTGGCTGATCCGCTGCCCGTGCAATATTTCCACTATCTCGCCGATCTGCTGCGCTTCAATCTCGGCACCTCCTTCACCACCGGCCAGAGCGTGGCCTCGGATTTGTCGGACCGGCTGCCGGCCACGCTCGAACTCGGCCTGGTCGGGCTCACGCTCGGCATCGTCGTCGGCATCCCGCTCGGGGTGATCGCGGCCGTGAACCGCGAGCGCTGGCCGGACTTTCTGGTGCGCGGCGCCACGCTGAGCGGCATGGCGCTGCCGCAATTCTGGGTCGGCCTCGTGCTGATCGGGATTTTCTTCGTGAACCTGCACTTGTTGCCCGGTCCGGTCGGCCGCTTGCCGATCGGCGTCGCCCTGCCGCCGCGCGGCACCGGATTCATGCTTATAGACACGCTGTTAGCGGGCGAGCCCGCGCTGTGGTGGCTGGCGGTGCGACAGCTCGCCTTGCCGGCGTTCACGCTGGGCTTCAGCACGGCCGCCCCGATCGCCCGGGTGACGCGGTCGGCCATGGTCGAGGCAATGCAGAGCGACTACATCCGCACGGCAATCGCCATGGGCCACGGCAGGCGGGTCGTGTGGTTCCGCTACAGCCTGCGCAACGCCCTGCTGCCGGTGGTGACCCTGATCGGCGGCATCGCCGGCCATATCTTCGCGGGCGCGGTGCTTCTCGAATCCATCTTCGCCTGGCCCGGACTGGGGCAATACGCCTTGCAGGCCATCGAACGCTCCGATTTCGCCGCACTTCAGGGCTTCGTCATCTACGCCTCGCTGCTCTACGTCCTGGCTTTCCTGGCAGTCGACATTCTCTACATGTTCATCGACCCGCGGATGCGGGCATGAGCCCGCGCGACGCCGTGGGCGAGATCTCCCCCGAGCTCGGCGCCATACGCCAGGTGCGGCGTCGGCCGAAGCTTTCGTGGTCGATGCGGATCGGCGCCGCCGTCCTGATCTTCTATGTCGCCGTCGCGCTGATATCCCTCGTGTGGACACCCTATGATCCGCTGACGCCGGGAGTGGGCGACGGCTACGACGCGCCCAGTTCGGCGTTCCTGCTCGGCACCGATCGGCTCGGCAGCGACATGCTCTCGCGCCTCATGGTGGGTGCCCGCTACAATCTCGGCATCACCCTGACCGCGGTCGCCATCGCGCTCTCAGTCGGCACGACGATCGGCGTGATCGCGGGTTACCATGGCGGCGCCATCGATACGGTCGTGCTGCGCGCCGTCGAGATTTTCCAGGCGTTTCCCGGCCTGCTGTTTGCGATGCTGGTGGTGCAGGCGGTCGGGCCGGGGATCGTCAATGTCATCCTTGTGCTGTCCTTCGTCGGTATTCCCGACTATCTGCGGCTCGCCCGCGGCGAGATTCATTCGCGGCGCAGCTGGCAATACGCCGAGGCCGCCCGCATGGTGGGCAACCCGCCGTGGCGGGTGGCCTTCCGCCATCTGCTTCCCAACAGCATCGGGCCGTTGCTGGCCTTCACGTCGATCAATGCGGCGTTCGTCGCCTTGATCACCGCCAGCCTCGGCTTTCTCGGCCTGGGCTTGGGGCCAAACACGCCGGAATGGGGCAACATGATCGCCCGCGGCCAGGACGGCGTGATGACCGGCCAGTGGTGGGTCTCGTTCTTCCCAGGGCTGGCGATCCTGGGCCTCACCGGCGCGTTCTATCTGCTGGGCGACGCCGTCTCCGATCTCACCGATCCAAGGCGGCGGCGATGAGCGGGGAGCTGCTCGAGATCGAGAATTACAGCGGAGCGTTCCGCGCGCCGACCGGTGAGCTGACGCCGGTGCTGCACGAGGTGAGCTATCGCCTGAAGGTGGGCGCACTCACCGCCGTGGTCGGCGAGACCGGCAGCGGCAAGTCGCTCGTCGCCCTTTCGGTTCTCGGCATCCAGCCGCCGAGCTTCGTGCGCCGTTCGGGCCGCATCCTGTTCCGCGGCGTCGACCTGCTGGGCCTCGACGAGAGGGCGATGCGCAAGATCCGCGGCGCCCAGATCAGCATGGTGTTCCAGGATGCGCGCGCCGCCTTGAATCCGGTATTCACCGTCGGCCGCCAGCTGGCAGACGTCTACCAGTTGCAGCATGGCGGTGGCCGGTCGGCGGCGATGAAGCAGGCGATCGAGGCGCTGCGCCGGGTTTCCATTCCCGAGCCGGCACGGCGCGCCCGGCAATACCCGCACGAGTTCTCCGGCGGCATGGCGCAGCGTGCCATGATCGCCATGGCCGCGCTGATCTGCGAGCCGTCGCTGTTGATCCTCGACGAACCGACGACCGGTCTCGACGTGACCATCCAGTCCGACATCATGGAGCTGATCACCGACCTCTGCCGCGTCGGTGGGCTGACCACCTGTCTGATCACCCACGATCTCGGCATCGTGGCCGAGACCTGCGACGAGGTGGTGGTGATGAATGCCGGGCGGGTCGTCGAGACTGGCAGCGCCCAGGCGATCTTCACCCAGCCGCAGGACCCCTATACGCGGCGCTTGCTGGCGGCGAGCCAGCTCGTCGAGGCGGCGGCATGACCGCCGGCGGCGTCCTTCTGCAGGTGCGAGGCTTGCGCAAGAATTTTCCGGTCGAAGGCGGACGGCACCTGGTCGCGGTGGACGGGGTGAGCCTCGACGTCGCCGCCGGCCAGACGCTGGCACTGGTCGGCGAGAGCGGCTCGGGAAAATCGACGGTCGCGCGCTGCATCGTGCGGCTGATCGAGCCGAGCGGCGGCGACGTGGTGATCGACGGAAAGTCGATCCTGCCGCTGCAGCCGCACCTGCTGGCCGGTGTCTACCGGCGTATCCAGATGGTGTTCCAGGATCCCAACGCCTCGCTCAATCCGCGCATGAGCGTTCGCCAGGTGCTCGATGAGCCGTTGCGCCTGCATCTCGACCTGCCGCGCGCGGCGCGGACCGCGCGGCTGCGTGAGCTGGTCGAGATGGTGGGCCTCACCCCCTTGCATCTCGATCGCTATCCGCATGAGCTGAGCGGCGGGCAGCGCCAGCGCGTCGGCATCGCCCGGGCGATGGCGGTCTCGCCGGAGATCGTCATCCTCGACGAGCCGACCTCGTCGCTCGACGTCTCGGTGCGCGGCCAGATCCTCGACCTGCTGCTCGACCTGCAGCAGCGGCTGAACCTGGCCTATCTCTTCATCAGCCACGACCTGCAGGTCGTCCGCCACGTCGCCGACCGCGTCGCGGTGATGTATCTGGGCGGCATTGTCGAGATCGGCCCCACGGAGCGCATCTTCAGCGCTCCGCAACATCCCTACACGCGCGCGCTGCTCTCGGCTGCTCCGGTCGCCCAGTGGGGCGTCGCCCGGACGCGGTTGCGTCTTGTCGGCGAAATCACGAGCCCGATCGATCCGCCGGAGGCTTGCCGGCTGGTCGGACGCTGCCCGCTGGCGCAACCCGTCTGCGCGGCGGCCAAGCCCGCGCTGATCGATATCGGCCATGACCATGCCGTCGCCTGTCCTGTCGTCGTCGACGGCAAGGCGCCCTTCCCATCCGGCGATCTCCAGCCACGCCTGGCCGCCGCTGCAACAAGAGGACTCTGACATGTCGATAGAACGCCGCTTTTTCGCGCGCCTGGTCGTGAGGCTGGCCGCCGCCGCGCTGGCTTCCGCGACCTGTCTCGGCGGAGCCGCGCTTGCAAAACCGCTGGTGCACGCCATTCCCGCGGATATCGCCAGTCTCGACCCCGCCGACATCCGCGGCCAGCAGGATCAGGAGATCGGCGTCAACGTCTACGAACGGCTGGTGCAGCTCAAGTTCAACGAGCAGCCGGATGGATCGCTGCTGGCCGATCCGGTCGAGGTCGTCCCCCAGCTTGCGGAGTCGTGGAAGGTCGAGGGTTCCGTCATCACCTTCAAGCTGCGCCCGGGCGTGAAATTCTACGCCACCGGCAACCCGGTGACCTCCGAGGATGTGCGCTACAGCTTCGAGCGCTTGGTCAGGATCACCGGCAACGGCAAGAACCAGGCGGGCATCGCCGGTATTTTCAAGCCGGAGCAGGTCGTCGCGGTCGATCCGCTGACGGTGCAGATCACCTTCACGGATGGCAACGGCGTGCCGACCGCCATTCCGGTGGCGCTGACCTCGATGAAATTCCAGCAATTCGCCGTCATCGATTCCGTCGAGGTGAAGAAGCACGCAACGGCCGAGGATCCCTGGGCCAATGTCTGGCTGACCAAGAACCTGGCGACCACGGGGCCGTACTACATCGCCAACCGCACGCTCAATCAGCAGCTCGAGCTCAAGGCGGTGCCCAATCACTGGTCCGGCAAGCAGCCGCCCTTCGAGGACGTCGTCCTGCGCGTCATCGGCAACGCCGATCTCGTGGCGCTCATCAAGGGCGGCGTCGTCGACTATGCAGCCGAGGGTTTGACCGGCCGGCAATACGACGCGCTGGCGGCCGCGGGCTTCCCGGTCCTGCACGGCGAGACCCCGTCGATCCTGCGACTGGCGATGGCGATGGATAAGGAGCCGTTCACCGACGCGCGCGTACGGCAGGCCATGCTCTATGCCATCCCGCATGACCGCATCCTCAAGACCGCCTTGGCCGGCCGCGGCAAGCGGCAGACCTGTCTTTACAATGCCGAGGATCCGACCTGCATAAACAACTACGACAAGTACAAGCTCGATCTCGCCAAGGCCAAGGAGCTGCTGAAGGAGGCCGGGAAGCCCAGTTTCTCGTTCGATTTCTGGTATTCGACGGCGCTGCCCTACAACAACGACATCGCCATCATCATTGCCGACTCTCTGAAATCGATCGGTGTCACGGCGAACCTCAAGCCGACACCCGCGCTCCAGCTGCTCGACGCCTTTCGCGCGCGCATCAACGGCACGGACCAGAACATGAGCGGCATGCTGCTGAACGAGGGCGTCATCTGGCTCAACGACCCCTCGACCTTGACCAACCTCGCCCTCGTGACCAAGACCGCCACGGGCGGCGTCACGAACTGGGCGCGCTTCAGCGATCCCGAGGTCGACGAACTGCACCTGAAGTACCGTAATTCGAGCGACGTGGAGGGGCGCAAGGCAGCCTACAAGACGATCCAGGAAAAGGCGGCGGAAGCGGCGGCGACGGTCAATCCGTTGATCCTGATCGGCCGCACGATCGTGGTCAGCCCCAAGATCACCGGCGTCACCTTTTCGCAGGATCCGTACGCGCGGTACGTCTATCTGCGGCCGAAATAGGCCGCGGCATTCGTTCGGCTGAAGGGGAGAGAATCAGATGGTGAATTCGACGGGAACCATTGCCGGACCGAAGCGCGACCTCGTGGGCTACGAGGGCAACCTGCCCAAGGTCGCTTGGCCGGGCGGAGCGAAGATCGCGATCTCCCTGGTGGTCAACTACGAGGAGGGCTCGGAGCTGGCGATCGGCGACGGCGACGCGACGCGCGAGCCGAGCGGACCCGCCGGCTGGCCAATCACCAAGCGCGACCTGGCGGGCGAGGGCGCGTTCGAGTATGGCTCGCGCGCCGGCTACTGGCGGCTGCTCGACGTGTTCGACGAGCAGGACGTGAAATGCACCTTCTACGCCTGCGCTGTCGCCCTGGAGCGCAACCGCGATGCCGCCAAGGAAATGCGCGGACGCGGTCATGACGTCATGTCACACGGCTATCGCTGGGAGGACGTCTCGCTGCTGACGCGCGAGCAGGAGCGCGAGCATATTCGCCTCGCCGTTGCCTCGATCGCCGAGACGACCGGCGAGCGGCCGCTCGGCTGGTACTGCCGCTATGGACCGAGCGTGCACACGCGCGAGCTGGTGGTCGAGGAGGGCGGCTTCCTGTTCGATTGCGACGCCTATAACGACGACCTGCCGTATTGGACGATGGTCGGCGACAAGAGGCACCTGGTGATCCCGTACTCGCTCGCGACCAATGACGGGAAATTCAACTGGGGCGCCTTCGGCTCGCCGGCGGACTTCGAGAAGTACCTCAAGGCGAATTTCGACCAGCTCTACAAGGAGGGCCGGACCCATCCCAAGATGATGTCGATCGGCCTGCATATGCGCCTGACCGGCCATCCCGGCCGCGCGCAGGCGCTGGCAAACTTCATCGCCTACGCCAAGTCCCACTCCGATGTCTGGTTCGCCCGCCGCATCGATATCGCGCGCCACTGGATGGCGCATCACGCCTGATTTTTTGAAGCACTCACCCAAGCGAGGCAGCATGCCTGGTCCGTTCCCCAATCCCGGCGCCGTTCCGGGACCCGTGCGCGACGTCGTCGGCTACAACGGCAAGCCGCCGAAGGTCACCTGGCCCGGCGGCGCGCGCATCGCCATCTCGCTGGTCGTCAACTACGAGGAGGGATCAGAGCTCGCCGTCGGCGACGGTGACGGGCTGACCGAGCGCGGCCTGTCGGAGTCGGCCGTGCGGCCATGGCCCGACGGCAAGCGCGATCTGGCGATGGAGACGATGTACGAATACGGATCTCGGTCCGGATTCTGGCGGCTCGTGAACATTTTCGACGAGCTCGAGGTCAAGAGCACGTTCTACGTCTGCGCCGTCGCGCTGGAACGCAATCGCAAGGCAGCGCGCGAGATCCGCGGCCGCGGGCACGATGTCGTGTCGCACGGCTATCGCTGGGAGGACGTGACGCTGCTCACCCGCGAGCAGGAGCGCGAGCATATCCGCCTCGCGGTCGCCTCCATCGCCGAGACGACCGGCGAACGGCCGTCGGGCTGGTATTGCCGCTATGGGCCGAGCGTCCACACGCGCGAACTGGTGGTCGAGGAAGGCGGGTTTCTCTACGATTCCGACGCCTACAACGACGACCTGCCGTACTGGACGATGGTTGGCGGCAAGAAGCACCTGGTGATCCCCTATTCGCTGGTGAACAACGATTCGCGGTTCGCCCAGGGCCATTTCGGCGCGCCCGAGTCCTTCGAGGAGCACCTGCGCTACACCTTCGACCGGCTTTACAAGGAGGGCGCAACCCATCCCAAGATGATGTCGATCGGCCTGCACATGCGCGTCGCCGGCCATCCGGCCCGCGCCCAGGCCGTCCACAAATTCATCGAATACGCCAAGTCGTTTCCCGACGTTTGGTTCGCCCGCCGCATCGAGATCGCGAAACACTGGCGGGAGAACCACGCGTGACCGAGGCGTCTGCGGTCAAGGACGCCGCGCGACAGGCGATCGACGCGGCGGCCGCCGTGCTGTTCGACATCAGCGCCAGGATGCATGCCGAGGTCGAGCTGGCGTTCGAGGAGGCGAAGGCGCAGGCCTGGCAGTGCGCGGCGCTGCGCAAGGCCGGCTTCGCGGTCGAGGAGGGGCTGGGTTCGTTGAAGACCGCCTTTCGCGCGACCGTGAAGTCGGGCAAGCCCGGCCCGCGTGTCGCCTTTCTGTGCGAATATGACGGGCTGCCGGTCTATGGGCAGAGCTGCGGCCACAATGTCGTGGCGGCGGCCGGCGTGGGCGCCGCGATCGGGCTGGCGAAGGTGATCGACCGGATCGGCGGCGAAGTGGTGGCGCTGGGCACGCCGGGCGAGGAGGGCGGCGGCGGCAAGAACATCCTGCATCGCGAAGGTTTCTTCGACGGCATCGACGCGATGCTGCTGATCTATCCCGGCATGGACAATATCGCCCACTCCCGCACCCTGGGTGCGACCCGCGTGCAATTTGCCTATTTCGGCAAGGCGGCCCATGCGGCGGCGCGGCCGGAACTGGGCATCAACGCGCTCGATGCCATGCTGCTGGCCTTCAACGGGATCAATGCACTGCGCCAGCAATTGCCCTCCGAGGTCCGGGTGCATGCCATCATCACCAAGGGCGGAACCTTGCCGCAGGTCGTCCCCGATCACACGACCGGCGTGCTGACCGTGCGCGCCAACGATCCCGTGACCCTGGAACGGGTGATCCCGCGCATCGACGCCTGCCTCACCGGCGCCGCCCTGATGACGGGTGCTCGCCTCGAACGCACCTGGCGGGAGACGCCGGGCCGAGCGCTGCTCAGCAACCTCGCCATCGCCAAAAGCTTCGAGCGCAATCTGAAAGATCTCGGCCGCGTGACCCGGCCGCGCGACGAGCTGTCGGGTGCATGGTCGGGCGATACCGGCAACGTGAGTTGGTTCGTGCCGACGATTCAGCCGCAGATGGCCATGACCGGCCGCGACGTGCCGCCGCATAGCCACGAATTCCATGCCGCTTCGATCGGACCCGCCGCCGAGGCCTGCATTCTGGATTCGGCCAAGGCGATGGCCATGACGGCCATCGACCTCATCTCCGACAAGGAACTTCTTGCGTTGGCCACGGCGGAATTCGCCGCTGCCGGCGGATCGCGATGACGACGTGCTACGGCCAGGTGAAAGGCTGCGGATAGGGTCGGCCGAAGGGTCGCCCCGCCTTCACCGTCTGCATCGGCTTGATGTAGCGCTGGCCCTTGCGCTGGTTCTGACGCGTATCGACGAAATCCACGGGGCCTTCGACGATCTCGACAAGGGAGAGATCGGCCGGCGCGCCGATCTGCAGCGTGCCGAGCTTGGGCACCTTGCCGATCGCCTTGGCCGGCGCGGCCGTAGCCAAGGTTACTACCTGCTCGAGCGGCATTCCGAGATCGAGGAACTTGCTCATCACCCAGGGCAGGAACGGCTTGCCGGGCGTGTTCACGCTGACGGCATGGATGTCGCTGCTGATGATGTCGGGCGTGAAACCCTGCTGGAGAGCGGCCTCGCAGACGATGAAGTCGAAACTGCCGCCGCCATGGCCGACATCGATCAGCACGCCGCGCTTTTTGGCGGCCATCGCGGCGTCCAGGACCTTGCCGTTGACCACGGTGTTGTTGCCGGCGCCGCTGTAGGCATGGGTCAGCACATCGCCCGGCCGCAGGAGATCGAGCAGCTCCGAAAGATTGCCCGGGGCATTGCCGATATGGCACATCACCCTGGCACCCTCGACGCCCGACCGTTCGGCGGCGGCGATGGCGCGCTTCAAGGGTTCCAGCCCGTTGCTGCCCACCACGTCGAGGCTCTCGCGCACCTTGATGCCCAGCAGCACGTCGGGATTCTCTGCCAGCATCTTGGCGGCGGCGTCGACCCGGGCGTGGTCGATGTTGAGCATCTCGCCGATCGGAAAGCCCGACAGGCCGATCGAGGAGATGTGCAGGAAAGCCAGGATGCGGGTGCGCGACTGGACAATGCCGAAATGCTTGAAGGCTGAAAAGCTGCCGGCGCCGGCGTCGCCTGCGCTCACGTAGGTGGTGGTGCCGGTGTAAGGCACCAGCTCGTCGCCCGAAAGGCCGATGCCGCCGCCCGGCAGCACGTGGGCGTGGAAGTCGACGAGGCCCGGCAGGATGAGCTGGCCTGTGGCGTCGAGCACCTGCGCGCCGCGCGCTGCCGGGATCTCGGGCTCGACGGCCGCGATCGCGGCATTGCGAATGCCGATGTCGCGCCGTCCCCGCAGGTTCTGGCTGGGATCGAGCAGCTCGCCGCCACGAACGACGAGATCGTAGGGGTCGTCCGGCCCGAAGGCTGCCGTGCGCGCGACGGCTTCCTGGACGAGTCCTGTCGCCGCAACGGAAGCGCCGGCGCCCCACAGCATGGCCCTGCGAGTCACATCATCCATGGCCGTCGCCTCCCGGGGTCTTTGTTCCGTGGGTCAGTTCACCACAAAGCGCCGGTCGCGGCGAGCCGCCGGTCAGAGACTGGACAGCAATTTATAGGCGACCAACACGACAAGAAGGGTCCATAGGCACAATGACTGATAGTAGAATATGTTCGTCGTGATTCTGTATTGCATGAAGCGAATGGCCAATGGCGAATAGAAGACCAACTCTTCCTGGTCGTTCTGATAGTGTGGGAAGTCGCGTGCAATGGCGAAGTTCCCGAGGGTCGCCAGGGTCGACGCCAGGAAGGCGAACGCTGCCGTCGTCAATATTGCGCCGATCATGTCAACTTGGCTCCCCCTCGCAGGCAGCTCATCTAGTCCCCTCGTTCACGCTTGTCGGATGTAACCACGGAGGGGAGCAATGCACGGGCCACACGGTCGGCCACGATCTGGGTGCCGAGTTCGGTCCAGTGTCCGTCCGTCAGCCGGTAGGTGCCGCGAACACCATCGAGGGCTTCGCGCAAATCGATGACCTGCATGCCGCGCTGGCGAAGCGCCGCCGCCAGTCGCTTGTGGCGCGCGTCGGCCGACAACGAATAACTGAAGTATTGCGGCCACGGCTTCCAGAACGCGACGTAATCCGGATCGACGGTTCCGACCGGCGCCAGGGCGACGAACAGTCTTGCGCCGTGCGCCTTGGCAAGCTCCTCGGCGCCGACCAGCCAGCTCAGCGTCTGGTCCACCACCGTGCGATCGATCATGTGGTCGGCTTCCTGGGCATCGTGGGGCATCGGCCAGGTGCCGGTTTCCCAATCGATGATGCCCGAGATCAGCCATCCGGCAAGGGTCTGGTGATCGGCCTTGCGCTGGGCGAGCGCCGTCCGGAACGGCTCGCCGCCGCGCGACAGGATCTCGCCGATCGTCGCCTCGCTGAGCTTCGGATAGTAGTATTGCTTCATGTGTTGGGCGACGCGCGCGGTCAGTTCGGGCGTCGGCTGCTCCGCCCAGTCGGCCAGTAGCTCGTTTTCGCCGGGGATCTCCTTGTTATTCCGGCCGAGCTCGGAGAGGCCGAGCCGGTTCGACACCAGCCAGTCCGTGCGCGGCGCGATGGTTCCCAGGATCGACGGCACGGGCAGCTCTTCGGCAAGCGCAGGCATCGCGAAATCGTCCAGGCTCACCTGGATGAAATCGTTGCCGGCATAGACGAAGATGACGATGGCATCGGGCTTGAGCGTGAGGGCCACGCGTTTGATGCGATAGTAGTATTGGCGGGGTCCGGTCGCCGCGATGCCGAGGTTGATCGCTTCGGCGTCGGCATGGCCTTCCCCGGCCCAGCGCTGCTCGATGAGCTGGGAGATCGGCGCGGCGTTGTAATAGCCTTCCAGGAAGCTGTCGCCCACGAGGACGGACCTGAATCGCACATCGGCCGGTCGTTCGATCGATCTCTGCCGGTCCCTGACGCCCCAGTCGTTGTAGTGGGGCACGAGCCATGGCGAATCGGCGAACACCGTCGTCGAGAGGTTTTCGCCCAGCGCCGCGGCCGATATCGGTCGCAGATCGCGGGCGGGCCAGGACGGCACGAGAAAGGACGCGACGAACTCCGTGCCCGCCAACGTGACGCCCAACAGCAGCAGAATATAGATGGGCCAGAACCAGATTTTCCTGTTCAACGCTTTTCCTCCCTAGAAACGCCGCGGCTAGGAACCGGTGCGCGCCAGCTCATGGCGCGCCGCCGCGTGCTCGATCAAGGCGGGTGACGCCCCGACTGCGACTTGCTCCCACCGGCGCCGGGCCTCCTCGCGGTCGTGCGGCCAGGCGATGACGCCCAGCTGAAACAGCGCTTCGGCGCGGCGACCTTCGTTGTCGGCCCGCTTCAACACGTCGCCCGCGGACAGTTGTCCCGCGTGCAGGGCAAGCAAGGGGCCGGGCCATGCGTCATCCGCCATCCCCTCGAGCCCAGGCTGGCCGGCCGTGCGGCCGAGCCGGTGAAGCGACGTCAGGCGATAGAGCCGCCAATATGGATCGCCTGGCTCTTTTTCGAGGGCGCGCAGCAGCGGAGGCAAAGCCGCTTCGTAGTCCGCCAGGCGTAACGACACACAGGCCCGCGCGGCCGCCCGTTCCGGCGGCAACAACTCGAATTGTCGACGCCAGTCGCCGTCGGCCGCATCGAGCCGGCCCAGCGCCAGGCAGGCGATAGCACGGCCGCTGTAGATTTCGGCGTCGGTCGGGTGGGCGGCAAGAGCGATATCAAAGCCGCCCAGCGCCTCCTCGTAGCGTTCCAGCATGAGCAGGGCTTCGGCTTTGAGCGCGGTAATCTCGTGGGAATTCGGTTTCAGGCTGAGCGCGCAGCCGTAGTCGAGAAGTGCCAGTCCGGCGCGACCCTCGGCCAGCAAGGCGTTGCCCCGCGCGACGTAGGGCAGCGTCCGTCCCTTCACCGACTGCAGCACCAACGTATAGGCGGCGATTTCGGCCGGGAACGGGCCGCGATTGCGCAGGACGAAGGGCCGGTCCGGCGCACCGCGCCTGACCGCCGACCGCAACCTTCGCACGACGTCGTATCTGGCTCGGGCAAGCTCGCTCTGGCCCAGCCTGTCGGCGATCTCGCCATGGCCTTCCAAAGCGGCCGTCAAGGTGGGAGCCATCTCGGCGAGATCCGCGAATTGCTGCGCCGCCTTCACGAGGTCGCCGGCACGTGCACTCGCGCGCGCGCGAAAGTAGAGCGCGTTCGCGCCGCCCTCTTCGGACAGACGATGAACACAGCCGCTTCCCAATCGATCGACGGCCCGGCGCCATGTTTCCAGGATCGCCTCGGAAAGCCACGTCATGGCGTCACCGCTGGGCCGCGAAGGCTCCCGAGTGTCAGGCGGCACCGTAAATTGATTGACCATGTTGCTCCGGACAGATGTCAGGAAAGCATGAAAAATACAATATCACGACAGCCACAGGGATACTGATTATTGCGGCGTTCCGCCAGCGTGCACGCGGCCCGCCGCGGCGCTCCCGGCTCACATCTTCTCGATCACCGCGGCCCTGAAGCGGCGCATTTCCGCGATCACCGCAGCGGCGTCCGGCCGGCCGAAATCGATGTCGAGCGCCGTGACGCCAAGCTCGCGCAGCGCGCGCAGGTCGCCCACGATGTCGGCCTCGCTGCCGGAGAATAGCCGCCGCTCGCCGTCCGAGGCGACGGGCGGCACTGCCGCGCCGTAGCGCTTCACGCGATAGCCGACGCCGACCGACCGAGGATCGCGGCCGGCATCGACGGTGGCCTTGCGCAGGCGGGCGATGCCAGCGCGCAGGCGCGGCAGGGTATCGAGCAGGTGCTGGTTGTTGCTGCCGATCGGATACCACAGGTTGCCGATGCGGGCGGCGCGGCGGACCGCGGGACCGCTCTCACCGCCGACCCAGATCGGCGGATACGGCTGCTGAACAGGCTTGGGCTCCAGCACGATGCCGTCGAAGCGCGTGTAGCGTCCGGCGAAGCGCGGCGAGGCTTCGGTCCACAGCACGCGGAACGCATCGATGTATTCATCGGTCACCGCGCCGCGCTCGGGGAACGGCGTGGTGACGACGGCATCGAACTCGGCCTTCAGCCAGCCCGCGCCGATGCCCACGACCAGCCGCCCGCCGGACAGCACGTCGAGCGTGGCCAGCATCTTGGCGGCCAGCACGGCGGGGCGGTGCGGCACCACCAGCACGGCGGCGACCAGGCGAATGCACGACGTCTTGGCCGCGACATAGCCCATGGCGATCATCTGCTCGTGCCGCTCGGTCGGGGCGTCCTCGTAGAATTCGCCGCTCTCGGAATAGGGATAGCCGGGGACCTTGGTGTCGGGCAGCACGACATGATCGGTCATGGTGAGATAGTCGAAGCCCATCGCCTCGCCTTGGGTGGCGATCTCCGTCATGGAAGCGACGGCCGACAGCGGGCCGGAATTCGGCAGGTTGAAACCGATCTGCATGATTTTGTCCGAATGGTTGGGTTAGCCGCCCGCCCGGGCCAGCCAGTTGACCGTCACGTCGCTGCGCGGGCGGGCCCGGCAGGCCAGCGTCAGTCCGGATTTGAGCTGCGCCTTTCCCAGGCAAGCATCGGAATGGGGAAGCAGCGACACTTTCCCATCCTCGAGCTTGGAAATGCAGGTCGCGCAATTTCCCGTGGCGCAGGCGTAGGGATAGTCGATCCCGGCGGCGACCGCCGCCTGCAGGATCGTCCGATCCGTCGCGCAGGCGATCGTCTGGCCGCTGTTGCGGATCGTGACCTGGAATGTCCTCGGCGAGCGGGCCATCAGCGTCTCACGCCGCATGCCGGCGCGACGGAGTCGCGCGCACCGAGGAAAACTCCGGGTGAAACCACGTGACGGACGGAAATCGCGCCAACGCGTAGCCATAAAGCGACAGACCCACGGCCGGTTGGTCGCCCACGACCTCGGTGCTGTGGATGTCGTGATCGGCCATCACGATGCCGGTCCCGGGCTCGACCACGACCTCACCCACCGTGATGACCGTCGCGCATCCTTTTTCCTTGCCGTCGTCTGTTCGCCGATAGAACTGGTGCCGTTCCCGCCCGGAGATCGCGGCGTTCGCGCACCAGATTCCGTGGTCGTGCGGCGCTGCCTCCTTGCCCGGCAGACCGATGGTCAGATAGAGACCGTGCCCGTCATTGTCTTCGACCAGCAAGGGATGGTTGCGCCCCTGTGCCTCCGGCATGGCGAAGTCGGCGAGTGGGAACAGCTCGGTGCGCTTGGCGAAGGCCACCAGCTTCAGCTTGATGGCATGCAGGGTCGACGGGTTGATGCCTTCCGCCGCCGTGGTCGAATGCACCTGCTCAAGGAAAGTCTTGCACGCCCGCGCCCGCCGGGCCGCAACATCGGATGGGATCGCCATAAAGACTCGTCCTCCTGCAAACGGGCGTCACGAACTCACGTTAAAGCGGCGACGACGCCCGTCAACCTACATCATCCCGGGCTCGCCCAGGTCGGTGCCGTCAACCAGGCGGCTGTAGCGAAACGGATGGGGATCGACGATCGGCGGATCGCCGGCGATCAGGTCGGCGGCCAGCCGTCCCGCCGCCGGTCCGATGCCGAAGCCGTGGCCGCTGTAGCCGGTCGAGAGGTACAGGCCGGGCAGGGAGTCCACGGCCGATATCACCGGGATCGCATCGGGCGTGGAATCGATCACGCCGCCCCACGCCTGCGCGACCTGCAGGCCGGCTAGCGCCGGATAATGTTCGCCAAGCCGCGTCAATCCCAATCGCACCAGCGCGGGGTCGGCGGCCGGATCGAGCGTGCGCTGCCGTTCGAATGGCGAAACATCGTCGAGCGACCAGCGCGAGAACGCCTCGGGTCCTTCGAAGAACGAGCGGCCGACGGCGAATGTCAAACCCCATCTCCGTTTCTTGAAGGTCGGCCAGAACTGGCGCGCGTAGAGCAGACCCTGGGGCGACAGCTCGACTCGGCCGCGTCCGCCCAGGCCAACCGTGTAGCCGCCATCGAGCCGGCGGCGGATCGTGACATCGGGCATCGACAGGCCGCCATCAGTCACCGCCGGTGCGGCCGCAGTGGCGAAAGACGTGGAACTCACGCTGGCCTGCGGCAGGCGGACGCCGTGCCGACGGCAGAATAGCGAGCTCCAGGCGCCGCCCGCGCACAGCACGGCCTGGGTGCGGATGGAGCCTTTCTCGGTGACGACGCCCGAGACCTTGCCGGCTTCCGTCAGCAGCCCGCGCGCTGCGCAGTCCTGATGGATCGTGACGCCCAGCCGCCGCGCACCTTCGGCGATGGCGGGGCCGGCGAGGGACGGCTCGGCGCGGCCATCGGTCGGCGAATGCACACCGCCCAGCCAGTCGGCCGTGCTGCCGGGCGTCATCGCTTTGGCTTCGGCGCCGCTCAGCACCCGGCTGTGCATCTGGTGGTCGCGTGCGCGCAAGGTCCAGGCTTCCCATAGGGCGAGGTCCGCCGGTCGGGTGGTGACGTAGACCAGGCCGGTGCGGCGAAAACCGGGATCGACACCCAGCTCGCGACCGAGGTCGCCCCAGATTTCCAGGCTCTTCATGGCCAGCGGCAGTTCGCGCAGGTCGCGATGCTGCTGGCGGCACCAACCCCAGTTGCGGCTGGACTGCTCGCCGCCGATCCGGCCTTTCTCGAGCAGGGCGACCGAAAGCCCTTTCTTCGCGAGCGCGTAGGCGGCGGCGCTGCCGGCCATGCCGCCGCCGATCACCACGACGTCGGTCGAGCCCGGCAGTTTTTCATCGCTTACAACAGGCTGCACAGGTGGAGACATCGGCGGGTCCACGATTATTTCGGATTGGCCTCGCCGATCCGGTGGCCCAATGTAGCGCGGATAAACCGGAAAACGAGAGAGGGGAAACGCGATGAGTGAGGTGCGTATTGTAGCGACCGGCCTGGGCTTTCCCGAAGGTCCGGTGGTCATGCCCGACGGATCGGTGATCCTGACGGAGATCCGCAACAATCGGTGCTCGCGCATCACGCCGGACGGCAAGGTTTCGCTGTTCTCGGCGACCGGCGGCGGCCCGAACGGCCTCGCGGTCGGACCCGATGGCGCGCTCTATTGCTGCAACAACGGCGGCAGTCGCTACGTCGAGGGCGTGTCGATGGGGCAGGGGCCGCATCCCGACTACAAGTCCGGTTCCATCCAGCGGATCGACCGCACGACCGGCGCGGCCACGACGCTTTACACCGAATGCAACGGGCACAAGCTCAGCGCGCCCAACGACCTGGTGTTCGACAAGGCGGGCGGCATGTATTTCACCGATCTCGGCAAGCGCTACGCCCGTCATCGCGATCATGGCGGCCTTTACTACGCCCTGCCGGACGGATCGAAGATCGTGTGTCTCGCCTATCCCATGCTGAGCCCGAACGGATGCGGCCTCTCGCCCGACGGCAAGGTGCTTTACGCGGCGGACACCGAAGGCGCGCGTCTGTGGGCGTTCGACGTCGAAGGCCCGGGTGTGCTGCGTAAGCCCACGGGTCACGCGCCGCATGGCGGCCGGACCATCGCCGGATTGGGTGGGCGCGCGCGTTTCGACAGCCTGGCGGTGATGGTCAGCGGCAACATCGCGGTAGCGACGCTCACGACCGGCATGATCACCGAGATCTCGCCGGCCGGCGCGATCGTGCGCGAAGAAAAGATGCCGGATATCTACCCGACCAATATTTGCTTCGGCGGGCCCGACATGCGAACGGCGTACATCACCTTGTCGGACTCGGGCCGCTTGGGCGTCATGCAATGGCCGGAGCCCGGACTGAAGCTCAATTTCAATTGAAGTCGCACCACAGGAGAATTGAAAATGGCAGCCAACGGGCAGACGGTCGTCGATCTCGACAGGAAGCGCATGCAGGCGATGGCGAAGAAGGATGTCGCCACCCTGGAAGCGGTATTGGCCGACGATCTCGTGTACACGCACTCCTCGGCGCGGCTCGACACCAAGCGCAGCCTGATCGACGCCATGGTGTCGGGGGCGACCGTCTATACCGGCGTCGAGCCGTCGGACGTGAAGGCGCAGGATCTCGGCGATACGGTGGTGCTGACCGGGATTGCCCAGATCAAGGTCGTGTCGAACGGCACGCCCAACGCCTTCGGCGTGCGCTTCACCGACGTCTACGCCAAGCGCAACGGCAACTGGCAAATGGTGACCTGGCAGTCGACGCGCCTGCCGGCATAGGAGGAGAAACCAGATGAAGACAGTCCAGGCGATGCTGGCGGAAGCCGACGCAGCCGTGCCGAGAATCAGTCCGGACGAGGCCAAGGGGTTGCTTGGCCGCCCCGACGTGCTGTTCCTCGACGTTCGCGAACCGACCGAGGTTGCGGCCTCGGGCAAGGTCCGAGGCGCCGTCGCCGTGCCGCGAGGCCTCGTCGAATTCCGCGCCGATCCGGCCTCGCCCATGCATGACGCGGCATTCGACCGGGCCAAGACGGTCGTCGCCTATTGCGCCTCCGGCGGACGGTCGGCGCTGGTCGGCAAGACGCTCAAGGACATGGGCTACGCGAACGTGCGCAACCTGGGCGGCTTCAAGGGCTGGCTCGACGCGGGCGGCGAAATCGAGAAGGTCTGAGCCGATCACGAAATCGCTTGTAGCCCATGCTTCGAGACGCGCGCTGCGCGCGCTCCTCAGCATGAGGTGTTTTTTGTTTCAACACGTTAGACCTCATCCTGAGGAGGCCGCGGAGCGGCCGTCTCGAAGGATGGGCCTCATCGACGATTTGCGATTCCGGGTACTAGCCGCTTACGCCGCCATCTTCACCAGCCTGTCGATCTCCGGCAGGCGCTGATCCACCTTCTCGGGTCGCTGGCTGCCGAGGTTCACCACCAGTCGGTCGACGCCCAGGTCGGCATATTCCTTGAGCGCGTCAGCGGCCATCGTCATGGGCGGCGTGATGATGATCTCGAAGTCCTTGCCGCGCTTGCGGCCGGCTTTCGCGAACGCCGCGTCGAGCTTCTCGAGCATCTGTTTGGTGCGCGCCGGGTCGAGGTTGAAGCCGTACCAGCCGGCGCCGAAGCGCACGGCGCGGCGAAAGGCGGCATCGGCATAGCCGCCGACGATGATCGGCACGTGAGGCTTCTGGATCGGCTTCGGATCCAGCCGCATGGTCGCGAACTTCACCCACTTGCCCGCGAAGTCGACGGACGGTTCGGTCCACAGCCGGCGCATGACTTCCAAAAACTCGTCGCAGCGCGCGCCGCGATCCTCCCAGCGGTAGCCGCAGGCCTCGACCTCTTCCTTGTTCCAGCCGACGCCGATGCCGAAATCGATGCGTCCGTCGCTCAGCCAGTCGAGCGTGCACATCTCCTTGGCGGTGTAGATCGGATTGCGCTGCGGCACGAGGGCGACGCCGGTGCCCAGTCGCACCTTGGTCGTCGCGGCGGCGAGGAACCCGAAGGTGGCGGTCACATCGAGCATGCCGCCGCCGTCCGGAACAGGAATGCGGCCGTCCTTCGAACCGGGATAGCCGTAGGTGTTCTTGTCGAACAGGGCGACGTGCTCGCCCATCCAGATCGAATCGAGACCCATGCCCTCGGCGCGGCGGCCGAAGTCGCGGATCATCTGCGGCGTCGCCTGGGGCGACATGAAGGTGGAGAAGACTCCGATTTTCATGGGGACGCTCCTCATCTCGGTGGTTTCTCAGGGTCGATTCTTTGCGACCCGTTCGGCGATTTGAGACACCGTGTAGTGTGCCGACTGTACGGCACCTTCCTGCCAGGCATTGATATAGCTCATATGCTCGCCGGCAAAGTAAAATGGCCCGTCGGCGGCAAGCAGTACCGGATAGGCTGCTTGCCGCGCGCCTGCAACGGCATCCCACTCGATCCAGGCGCCGAGCGAGTAGGGGATCTTTGCCCAGGCAACCGACGCCGCCGGTCCGACCAGCTTGCCGTAGCCGGGATGAAGTCGTTCGCCATCGGCGATCGCCGCCGCGTGGCGCTCCGCCGGAGTCATGGCGGTGAACTTCAGGCTGGGGGCCTGGCGCGAGATATAAGCGCCGAGCAGCACGCCTTTCCCGCCGTGAAAGCCGTGTGACGGATACCAGATCTGCGTGATGTCGCGGTCCGTCCAGCTGATGCCGCCATAGAGCTGCTGGTCGGTTTCCCACCAGCGCCGCGGCGCCTCGAACGCCACCTTCACTGCCGGCCAATAGAGTCCTGCGCCGGTCGTAATCGCCTCCTTCACCGGCGGGCTGAAATCGGCGGGTATGGATTTCAGCACCGAAAGCGGAATCGTGCAGATCACGAAATCCGCGTCGATGGCGCTTCGTTTGCCGGTCTTGTGATCGAGCGAGACGACACGCGCACGATCGCCGGCGCGGCCGATCTGCACGACCTCCTGATCGAGCTGGATCATGCCGTCGAGCGCCTTGACGAAGGCGCGGACGATGGCGTCCATGCCGCCCACCGGCTGCAGCATGGTGGGCGACTGGCTCCACAGCTCGGCGAAACAGAGTGCGAGAACGATCGCCCGCGATCGCGGGCCCGTCACGATCTCGTTCAGCGCGAGGGGCGGTAGATGTTGTCCTTTCTCGTTGCCGCCGCCCGGTGCGTCGTCCTCGACGTAACCGGCGCGCGAGGAACCGACATAATTGAAGCCGGCGTCGAGATCGCCGAAAATCTGCAGCATTGCCCGAAGATCAGCGTCCTCCGGGACGCTCTTGGTGGCAAGGGCGGCAATGGCACCCCTCAGATCGGCGTGGAGTCGCCGCGCTGGCTGCGGATTGCCACCGAACTGGGAGTCGAGCTGAATCAGGGCGGCGCGGTTGTCGTTGACGAACAGCTCCAGGGCAACACCCAGTTCTCGGCAGTATCCGAGAATTCCCTGATGGTGACTGGAAAGCCTCGCTGGGCCGGCATTGAAGTAGAGGTCGCGATGGGTCTCCCAGTTGACCTGTTGTGTGGAATCCGTCTCGACGATGCGGTCGCCGCCGCGCACGGTCCACACCCGTCCGCCGGCGCGCGTACGCGCTTCGAGGACTTTGCATTGGTAGCCGGCTTTGCTGAGACGGTAGGCCGCCGTAAGGCCGGCAATGCCGGCCCCCAGGATCACGACGGGCTTGCCGTTGCCGGAGCCCGGCGCCAGTTGGGGCGGCGCGGCATACGCCGTCGGCGTGGCCAGCAAGCCCATCAAGTTCAGGGCGGAATAGGCCGCTGCCGGCCCGGCGATGCGTCCCACCAGCTCGACAAGAGACCGCCGCGAAATGTCAGCAGCCATTCCCTGCTCCATTCTCGAACATCTTTTCATATCCTTCCCCGTCATACGGGGGAGGGCAGGGAGGGGGAAAGCCACCCGGACGATCTTTGAAACAAGCCGATCTGAAATCGAGAAATGCCTCGACTGCGGCTCTCCCCCTCCGCCCCTGCGGGGCACCTCCCCCGTATGACGGGTGAGGAATGAGTCTCCTTGGTACGAAAGAATTCCCGGTCGCTGCGGCCTGCGCCCGCGCAATATCGTGTCGCGGCGATGCGCAGATCAAGGCTTGCCGAAGGTCGCGATGCGATCGACGTTGCAGATGAACAGGACGCGCTTTTCGTCGATCGCGGGATCGCGCAGCCCATAGGGCGGCGGGTTGCCCGTGTACTTCGTCCAGATCTTGTCGAGGTGCCGGGTGACACGCTCGCCGCCCGGTGCCGCTTCGTGCTCCTCGCGCTCGACCGTGCATTTGAGCTGGACCCAATGGTAGGCGTTCTCGGGATTGACAATCAGGATCGTGAGCTTGGGGTTCTTGCGGATCCATTCGCACTTCGCCCGGTGCGAGGCAGTGTTCACCAGGACCTTGTCGCCCTCGTAGTCGAACCACATCGGCGTCAGGCCGATCCGGCCATCCGGCCCGATCAGGCCCAGGGTCACGGTGATCGCCCGGTCGAGCAGCGCCTTGTAGATCGGATCGAGATCCGACAGGCCGCTGATCTTGACCCGGTCACCGACGGCGAACTGGCCTTCCTGCAAGCCATTGGCGACGTCGCGGAATTTCGCAACGGTGATGCTGCCTGCCATGTGCCCTCCCGAGCGTTTTCAGGAGGGTGGCACGGCTGATCCGCCGTCCACAAGGCTTGCGACAACGGGCGGCCCGTGAAAGCATTTCTCAGCTCGGCAGACGAAAACGAACAAGGGGAAGCGCCATGGATGTCGGCATGATGATGGTGTTCGCCAGCTACGGCTGGGAGAACTGCCCTGACGATCGTGTGTGGGACGAGGAAATCCGCCTGGCCGGCCTCGCCGCCGACTCGGGCTTCGACTGCCTGTGGTCGGCCGAGCACCACTTCAACGACTACTCCTTCGTGCCCGACAACCTCCATCTCATGACCTACCTGACGGCACGCCATCCCGACATTGATGTCGGCACGGCGGCCGTCATCCTGCCCTGGCACGATCCGCTGCGCGTCGCGGAAAATGCTGCCGTCCTCGACATGCTGAGCAAGGGCAGGCTTCGCCTGGGGCTGGGCCGCGGGCTGGCGCGGCGCGAATTCGCCGCCTTCCGCCTCAGCATGGACGAATCGCGCGGGCGCTTCGACGAGGCGGCGCCGATGATCGTCAATGCCCTGAAGACAGGCTACATCGAGGGCGACGGCCAATACTACAAGCAGCCGCGCATCGAGATCCGCCCACGGCCCCAGCATTCCTTCGACGGGCGCATCTACGCCGTGGCGTCGAGCGAGGACTCGGTCAATTCCGCCGCCAAGCTTGGCGCCCACATGGTGATGTTCGCCGACCGGCCGTGGGAGATGCGGCTGCCGGTGATCGAGCACGGGCGGGACCTTCACCGCAAGTATCACGGCAGCGAGCCGCCCCACATCATGCTGACCGAATTCTGCGTCTGCGGCACCAACCTCGCCGAGACTGAGGAGGAGGCGCGCAAGTACCAGGGCAAGTTCGTCGAAAGCAATTTCTACCACTACGAATTCCTGGGCGAGCACTTCAAGACGGTGAAGGGCTACGATGCCTACCAGCAAAAAGCCGAGATTGCGCGCAAGGGAGGCCTCGAAGGCGCGGTGACCGGCTTCATGCAGGCCGCATCCTGGGGCACGCCCGACAAGATTCTGCGCGGGCTCGAGGCGCGCCGGAAACTTTTGGGCGACTTCGAGCTCAATATCGCCTTCCGCTTCGGCGGCACGCCTTATGAAGTCTCGGAGCGGGGCTTGAAACTCTTTGCCCAGGAAGTACTTCCGGTTCTGAAGTCGTGGGGGCCGGCCGCGGTCGCCCAGGCGGCCTGAGCGACGGCTCACGCACGCGGCGCGGGGCAGTATAGTCGAGACCGTTCAAGCGCGAGGCCCCATGTCCGATCGGAAACCCCTGTCCTTCCATGTGCCGGCGCCGGCGGTGCGGCCCGGCGGCACGCCCGATTTCAGCGATGTGCGGATCTCCCTGGCGGGCGAGGTGCGGCGGCCGGAGGTGGATGTCGCCCCCGAGGAGATCCGCGACCTGGCGTATGTGATCATCCGCGTGCTCGATCGCGACAGCGAGGCGGTCGGCCCGTGGGCCGGTCTGCTTGATGACGAGGCGCTGCTGAAGGGCCTGCGCCACATGATGACCCTGCGCGCCTTCGATGCCCGCATGCAAATGGCACAGCGCCAGGGCAAGACGTCCTTCTACATGCAGCACATGGGCGAGGAGGCGGTGAGCTGCGCCTTTCGCGTGGCGCTCGAGCCCGGCGACATGAATTTCCCGACCTACCGCCAGGCCGGGCTGTTGATCGCCGGCGATTATCCGATGCTCGACATGATGAACCAGATCTACTCCAACGAGCTCGATCCGCTGAAGGGCCGTCAGCTGCCGGTGATGTATTCGTCGCGCGAGCATGGCTTCTTTTCGATCTCGGGCAATCTTGCCACACAGTTCATCCAGGCGGTCGGCTGGGCGATGGCGTCGGCGATGAAGCGCGACACCAGGATCGCGGCCGGCTGGATCGGCGACGGCTCGACCGCCGAATCGGATTTCCACGCGGGCCTCGTCTTCGCCTCGACCTACAAGGCGCCGGTCGTGCTCAACATCGTCAACAATCAATGGGCGATCTCGACCTTTCAGGGCATCGCCCGCGGCGGCTCGGGCACCTTCGCGGCGCGCGGCCTGGGCTTCGGCATTCCGGCGCTGCGGGTCGACGGCAACGACTATCTCGCCGTCCATGCCGTGGCGAAATGGGCGGTCGAGCGCGCGCGGCGCAATCTCGGTCCAACCCTGGTCGAGTACGTCACCTATCGGGTGGGCGCGCATTCCACCTCGGACGATCCCTCGGCCTATCGGCCGAAGACCGAGTCCGACGCCTGGCCGCTGGGCGATCCCGTGCTGCGCCTAAAAAATCACCTGATCCGGCGTGGCGTCTGGTCCGAGGATCGGCACAAGCAGGCCGAAGCCGAGATCCTGGCGTCTGTCATCGCGGTCCAGAAGGAGGCGGAAAGCCACGGCACACTGCATTCCGGTCCCCATCCCTCCGCCCGCGACATGTTCGAGGGCGTCTATGAAGAGATGCCGCCACACCTGCGTCGCCAACGCCAGCAGGGCGGGATTTAGCCGATGCCGCGCAAGACCATGGTCGAGGCGATCCGCGACGCCATGGATGTGTCCATGCAGCGCGACGAGAACGTCGTCGTGTTCGGCGAGGATGTCGGTTATTTCGGCGGCGTGTTCCGTTGCACCCAGGGCCTGCAACAGAAATTCGGCGCCAGCCGCGTCTTCGATACGCCGATCAGCGAACTCGGCATCGTCGGCGCCGCGGTCGGCATGGCGGCCTACGGCCTCCGGCCCTGCGTTGAAATCCAGTTCGCCGATTACATGTATCCGGCCTACGACCAGATTGTGTCGGAGGCAGCGCGGCTGCGCTACCGGTCCAACGGCCAGTTCACGGCGCCGCTGGTCGTCCGCATGCCGACTGGCGGCGGCATCTTCGGCGGCCAAACCCACAGCCAGAGTCCGGAAGCGTTGTTCACCCATGTCGCCGGACTGAAAACCATCGTGCCGTCCAACCCCTACGACGCCAAGGGGTTGCTGATCGCTGCCATCGAGGACAACGATCCGGTGATCTTTCTCGAGCCCAAGCGGCTCTACAACGGCCCGTTCGACGGCCACCACGACCGGCCCGTCACGCCGTGGGCGCGGCATCCCCTGGGCGAAGTGCCGGACGGCCAC
>Ga0308309_10000486_pt1 | contig 25474 bp, 33 predicted proteins | sample HubBroMetageWFT5_FD_192491 | JGI IMG/M metagenome (GOLD analysis project Ga0308309, IMG submission 192491) | Warmed and freeze-thawed soil microbial communities from the Hubbard Brook experimental Forest, New Hampshire - Hubbard Brook CCASE Soil... | ecosystem: Environmental > Terrestrial >...
CAGAGACCGGCAGGGAAATTCTCCAATGCCGCAACTTCTTGAAAACGCTGGTGGGCCCGCAAGGATTCGAACCTTGGACCAACGGATTATGAGTTCTCCAGTGCCGTCTGAGGCGAAAGAAGATAAGTCAGTTACCTCTGCAAAGCAAGGAAAAGTCCGGCAGAAACTGCAACCTGGGCGCAACCGAGATGCTTGGGAAGAGTCTCGGTAGGACTGCTGACGCCGGATCTCGTTCTGAGATAGATGATGATAATCGCCATTCGCGACAGTTATCTGCGAGAAGGCCAGTTTCCCCTTAATCGGGAGTTGGCCGCATGGGCTACCGATACAACTCTACTTAGTCTTTATTTCCTGTTTCTGTTGGCCTTAAAATCGGACCCGAACGACGGATTCTCGCGCGTGCCGGTAATTTTGATCGGTATCTCGGTGGCCCCGTGATTGTCCGTAAAGTGCCTGTTGAAGGGTTTCAGCACGACCGATCTCCATCCCGTCGTCGTTTGCGACAGCTTTGCCTGTAGCCGCAGATTTCCGTGGAAATCGATCTGGCCGCTGTCGAGATTATAAGTGCCGACGAGTGCTACCGACGCCCCTTCCACATGAAAGCTCAGATTCGAGAAAGTGACGTTGCACCTCTCCATCCTAAAATACGCCTGGAGATCCGACACCTCATCGGAGACATCCAAATCCTTTGGTTTCCCTTGTCCTCTGCGGCTGAGTGAATCCACCTTTCTTTGCTCAACGGAATTTGTAAAGTGAACCTCGCCGAGACCGAATTGACCGGCGAGCTGCATTCGTTCCATCAGATCTTCGTCGCCCTCCAGAAACAAAATCTTGGCTTCCAGCTGCGCCGAGCCGGTCATAACGGGCCGATTCACTTTCACGGTGAGTAAAAGCAAATCTTCAATCCGGGCATGGTCCGATACCACATCGAGAATGATGGTTGAGCCTTTGACGTTCGGTCGAGGACCCACCACTTCGCCATGCGTCACGAGCGTCGTGTGCAGAAACTTCGCAGTGACGTTTGTGAGAATCGTATTTCCATTCGTGCCATCGACGATGGCCGCGAAATCCGTGTGTAGCGCTAGCGGATGTGCGCTCGTGCGCAGTGCGAAATTCGGCGTATCGGTCGCCCCTTCCACCTTGAGGTAATTGAGCGGACCGCTGAACGTGCCCGTTGAGGTCAATGTACCGCTGATGCCCTTTAGCGCTCCAAGGTCGGCATCGCGGAACACGTAATTCCCGGAGCCCGGAGTTTCGCTCGGCTGATCGACTTGCCACGGTCCAAACTGGCCATCGCAATGAATCTCGCCGCGAGGCTTTGGATTAGTGAGGAGCGCGTGGAAAGCGACGGGCTGTTCGAAATCCACTTTGTTCATCACGAGCTTGTGGATCACGAATTCATTGGGAGGCTCGCCCGCGTGTTTCCGCAAGATCACAACCAGCGCGTCATCGGCATCGAGTTCGTCGATCACGATCGGATACTTTTTTGTGAGGTCCTCATCGGTATGGGTCAGGGGTGGGCCTCCTGAGTCTCGCGGCGGCATGTGAATCTGCAGCCCCTCCAATCGCACCCTTCCGATTTCATGCCGCTTTCCCAGGAAAGCTGAAAGGCCGGCATTGACGGTTACTTGACGCACCTCGATCAGCGGCGGGATGTCGCTCCTCCCATGGTGGCGCATTATCAGGTCATTGATGACCACGCGGACACGTGGAAACAGAACGACGTGGAAATCGGAAAACTGGACGCTGCTCTGAAATTGAGCCTGCAGCGATGTCTCTACCCGATGGCGAACGATTCGGCGAATCGTCGGCTTGAGGGCGTAGCCCGTCGCGATAAGGGCTAACCAAACGAGCCCCACAACCGCCCCTACAATCACCATCCATCTGCGCGAGACCCTTTTGGGCGTCTCCACTGTCATAGCCATATGACTCTTATGGTCATCGATGATCGGAAGAGTTAGATACCCTGATGGCGGCAGAAAAGGCGTATTAACCCGATTAATGTGAATCGTTTCACACCCCTATGCTCGTGCTTTGCACGAAGAAATGCTGTCCCGTTTGGCACACTTCGGCATTAATTCATTCCGGTGGGCATGAGATAGGTGGTGATACCGCGAAAGATCCTGGCCAGAAATCACAGGTCTCCTTCACACAAATACCTCCCCGGCGCAAAAACCTAATTCGATTCGTATTCCGACTCCTACTTTCCCGCGGATTGGGACCATGGGATTTCTTTGGCGAGGGATGCCTGGCCGGCCAGCCGACTCGGATCGGGACGGCGACCTCCATCGCGCCGACCACGGCGCTGATCATCGAAAAATCCGAGATGGTTCGTTCTCCATTCGGAACATGAGTTTTCCGATCGTTTCATCTCGTTCATGCTGACGAGGAACATCCGAATTGAGGAAGACCTGGTCGATCAGCTCTTCAATTCCAGCGAGAAGCGGCTGGCGCGTACGCTCAAGGACAAAGGGCATCAATTACCCGCCCTTTGCGCGTGCCATCTCTGGCTCTCCGACCAGCTCTTCAAACAGAGTGCGGTAGTGAATCATAGCCTGACGCAAATCTTCTGTGCTGGCCTTGCCCTGCGTTTGAAGAAGCGCGCTTTTGTGGGCTGCACGGTAGTTCTCGAGAACGAGCGGATGGTCCACCGAGATATCCGCGGCTCGCTGCTCGAAGTCTCCTACCGGATAACCCCGCGTGGACATCACGTCGCCAAGTAGTTGGTCGGCATCCGTTACGGCGCCACCGGGGCTGTCAACGAATTGCGCCTGTACTCTGGTCCAAGAGTCGACAAACCTCGTACGATCGCCCTGGGCCAACTCTCGGATGTGCAAGCTCTCTACCCGATCAGCTCGTTCGGCGAGTACTGCTTCTGCTTTTCGCTGGCCCCCGCCCTCTTTCACGGCGCGGGCATACTCAGCGCCGCCAAACTGAGTGCGCAGCCTTTCCGTTCGGCGTTTACGATTGAAGAGCCAAGCGAGGATGCCGACGACTACTATAACCGCCACGGCAACGACGATCGTGATTTGTGTCGTGCTTGCATCTGTTAAGTTCATGATCTACCTCCAATTGCAGTCACACTCCCTGAGTCCAATCCAGGAATCAGCGCGACGTAGCCAAAAAAAAAGACCACAAAGGCGGCGATCACTGGCAGTACGGGAGCAAAAGCCATTGGCGACCCCTTGGCGTGCTGCCTTTTCAGAAGAATTCTGTACGGACGTCAGATTAGCGAGAGGCACGACGGAAATCTGTACCGTTGTGAACACATTACATTCTTATTTCACGTTCATCTTCCACACGGACAACAGAAAGAATTGTGCGTTATGACCAACAAATTGGCGAGCGTTTCACGCCTCTTACCTTACCTCTAACGCTTCACATCGCAGCCTAAGCAGAGTCATCTTCCTCGATCGGCTCTCGTCCCAAACGTCTTCGTTAATCGTGATCTGGATGGTGATGGCGCCAATTCCAGTAATTCTGCTGCTCTTTGTGGTGCCATGTGCTGTACTCGTGATACTCCTCGTGTCGTTTTGCTAGGTAGCGTCGGTAGGCGCGGTCTTCGCGTTCATCCCAGTTGTGGTAGTCATGTGATGCGAGTCATAGACTCTCACCTGAACGCTCGCTTGCGGTGTTGCTGCGGCCACGATTGATCCGCTGGTCGCAAGCGCCGCCGTTAGGAATAGCGCGGTCACCAAACGATTTGCAGCGTACATACAGGTAGTCTCCAGGCCGCGATTCCTGATTTCGCAATCACGGTAGCCTCGACTATCGCTCTGGCGCAGGTGCAAAGATGTTCCGTACAGCACACTTGCAAAAGCAAATCTCGCGCAGCAGTCTGAATCCGTCGCAGAGCGAGGCTAAGGTCCCGTGTCCTTTGGACCAGCGCGCGGCTGCCGTACCAGGTAGCCGCCATCGCGTCGGGGGGAACGTGATCCGCCGGACTGTCAGCGGCTCGGGGTGCTCGCAACAGCGACGGGCGGCGCTAAATTGTGACCCGCAAGGGTGTAAATGCCCAGAAACCGGACCGCGGCGATGGCGTCCACAGAAACAGCTATCCACATGCCGTTCACGGCGGCGAATTGCACGGTTATGTGGAGGTTCTTAATCCAGAAAGAGGGAGTCTTGAGCGGGATTCCAATGATCTGCCTGATGCGGTACGTCTTGGCATCCACCCAGATGTCGCCAAGCAGCAGTCCCTTTTCCTTGCGTTTGGGAATGATGTGCAGCACGTACTCTGGAACAACGCCAAAGTCTTGCTCGCGCAGAAAGACGAAGTCATAGTTGGATCGGCTGATGTCTCGCTGGTGACCTTCCTTAGCAGAAACTACTTCCTGCTGCAAAACGGCACTTATGATTTTTTTACCGTTCGGGCTGCCCTGTGCATCCGTGACTGTGAATGTTTTTGTGTCCGGAGGAGAAAAACTGATTTGGGCCGTGACATCCGAAATCGGGTTTGGGTCGTCGGCATGAAATACTTTATATTCCCGTGTCACTTCGTAGGGACGAGACAGCGCTGGGTTCAGCTCCCCGATTCGTTCCAAGGAATCCAGAATCGCGCTTAGATTTTGTGAGGTAACTTTTTCTTCCTGTGCGTGTAATGAATAAGGAATCGCCCATGCCGTTGCCACCAGAGAAAGAAGCACGAGGCAGTATCGGTTCTCCGCCATCCAACCGACTGCGCGCCTGTGCTCTGTACCCCTTCTCACTTCCGATCCCCCATGTCGCCCTCAATTTCGATCCTACTGGACTTCGCGGTCCTGCGCAGCAATTGCTTAAGCACTTGAAAGTCGATTTGTACGAGTTTGTAAAACGAATGCAACCTCTTGCCGACGCTCGAAGGGAAAGTGTGTCTCGCAAATCTTCCAGCACACCCTTCTTCTCCACGTAAAGGGCAATGTATTGCTTCTCACGTGGACAGCCTGCGCCACTCCGCCTGAAATACGCTCGACTTTCTTCACGAGGACGTAATGCTCGATACAACTCTAACCGGACGAGTCGGTCGATTTCAAATACTCGCTGCGATTTAGAGAAAAGGGGCTTGGGTTGAACGATGCGCGGTCGCGGGCAGATGTGTTCAACGATATTGTTTTGTCGTGTGACTGGCCCATTTAGCGGCAACAGATGCGCCACGTATTCGGCTAGTTGCGTGAAACGATTGAACGTTAAATAAGTAGGCGAAGGTGTTCACAACAGGACAGACCCGCCTCTTCCCTGTGATTAATCTGGTGTCTGTGCAGGTCCTATCGGTAAAAGCGCCGCTAACGAGCATGGCATTCAGAAATTGACTGCAGTCCGAGATTTTTCACCCAGCATTCGATCGTTCTGCAGGCTCGTTAGGTTCCATCGTCTTGGACTTAGAAGCGAGGGAACTTGTAAATGAACTCAGAAAACCAGATTAGGAAATTATCACCACCAAGAAGTACTTGGGGATTTTGGCGGCTTCGATGCCTTCGTTTGTTAGCGATTCTACTTATTGTGTTGGTCTGCGGCGGTGGAAGTTTCGCGTATTCCGTGCTAACGCATGAGGAGATAGTTGACCTCCTCTGGAAGAGCGATATCCAGCCTCTTCTGCTCAAACGATATCCAGGATTGTCGGAAGATCAGCTCAAGGAGGCGCACGCATATACTTACGGCGGCGCCGTCATTCAAGATCTGGGCTACTACCCGTTCGGCAGTATCCAATTCAGTGATCTGGTGCACTACGTGCGCAGCGGAGATTTTGTTCGCGAGCTGGTTGCCCAAAGCCAGGATGCTAACGAATACGCCTTCGCGTTGGGCGCACTGGCTCACTATGCCTCGGATGTTGACGGCCATCCAGCAGTAAACCAGTCCGTTGCTATTGGATATCCGAAACTACGAGCCAAGTACGGCAATTCGGTGCGATACGCGGAAGGCAAAACAGAGCACGTCAAAACTGAATTTGGATTTGACATGGTGCAGGTATCGAAAAACCGCTACGTTTCGCAGCAATACCATGACTTCATCGGGTTCAAAGTATCCAAGCTCCTGCTTGAGAGAACATTTCCGATTGTGTACGGGGTGGAGCTAAAAGACGTGCTGACACACGAAGACCTTGCAGTCGGCTCCTACCGCCTCGGGGTCAGTCGCATGATTCCACAAATGACTCAAGTGGCTCTTCGACTTCACGAGAAAGACATGGTGAAAGAATATCCTGACTTCAACAAAAAGAAATTCCTCTATCGTCTCTCAATGTCCGAGTATGAAAAAGAGTGGGGAAAGGATTACACGAAGCCAGATTTCGGAACGCGCGTATGGTCAATTATTTTTCGCTTCATGCCTAAGATTGGACCCTTCAAGTCTCTCAATTTTAAAATTCCGACTCCCGCAACAGAAGACCTGTATTTCAAAAGCATCAATACTTCTGTCGATCAGTACCGCATCTATCTCAAGGAAGTCGGCACAGATACACTCGTGCTTCCCAACCGTGATTTCGATACTGGCAACGTAACGGGAGCCGGGGAATACTCATTGGCAGACAGCACCTACGCCAAGTTACTAGCCAAGTTAGCAGACGGGAAATTTGACCGTACGTCTGCTGACCTGCGAGGCAACATTCTGCAATTCTATTCCGACGCCTCTGCTCCGATCGAAACCAAGAAAGACACGGATGACTTGCAGGAAGTGCAGAAGCAGTTAGAACAATTGAAGGCGATAACATCTGGTCCCGCACCGGGTCCCCGCCCCGCAAAGTGACTCTCGCAAGCTCGGAAACCTTTTCAAGTATTAACCTTGGGAGTCAAGTGTCGCGACATTCTGTTCCCACCACGTATCCCAAAATCGTCGACTCCCCGTTCAAAGTCTAAAAATCCAGGCCACGATCCGTTTTAGTCCAACTGACCTCGGTATTTCCGAGCAGTCTGAGGTGTCGTCGCACACAGAACGGCTATGTCCGCAGCGAATCAGCAGTTGGACATTTTCACAGCCGATTGCATTGGGCAGAGCGTTCGTGGTTTGCGCATGCTTAGAATGGGTGATTTCCTTGGGTTTTCGGTGAGGTGAAATTGATGGGTTTTCTAACCTTACGATTTCAGTGCATTATGAGCTGGAGGCCGTAGCTCGGTCGGTTAGAGCAGCGGACTCATAATCCTGGCCTACTGGATACTCACAACGCCGCATCACCTTTCAGTCTCGGGAAGGTTCCAGATCCCTATCAGCGTCAGAATCGTGGCAAAAACCACGAGCAAACCAATCGCTCTCCGTTGAGTATTTGGATTCTCCATATCCTTCTCCTGGACGGAACCCAAAAACTATTGAGGCACCGGAAAATGCTTTCTACTTACGTTCGTGCGTCCCGATGGCTCAGTTGTTAGTTGGTCACGCTCTCGATTACCAGGCTTTTCTCTTCCGAGTAAATCAGATAATTCCCAGGTACAACAATAGCCAAGCGCTTCATCCGATTCCTCGCTTCCTCCAGCCCTTCAACTGCCGTTATCCAAAGTGAGGTTCCATCTCTAAGTCGTTTGAAAATGTCGAATTTAAAACGCATTTTGAGCCTCCGGCTTGAATAGGTTCATGTTCTCAAGCTCAAAGCTACACTATGCATCTTGATTGCCGTGCGGATGGGAATTGTCCTATTGGATTGGAATCAATGACTTGACGGCTGGTGTCGGCTGCTGCGTACCTGCGTCGCAAGGTCCTACTGAGCAATTTTTCCGGTAGACTCCACCTTTTGTGGTACTAACGAATTTTCTCACCGATTGGCAAAATATCTCGACTTAAGGAAGTACAAGAGAAGTGTACAAGAGAATAGGGCATAGTCTAGGCTTGCACTTGCCGCAGAATGAGACCGCCTGCAACAGCTAGTCGCATGCGCAGGATTTTTATCCAGTTTTCAGAGACGGGAGTGGCAGCGCTTGAACTAAGCTAAACGGAGACTGGCAAGCGATGCCCGAGCTGCACCGCCGCTCTTGTCAGGCACAATCGTCAGTTCAAGTGCGGTCACTGCGGAGAGTTCAACAGTGTAGTCCTCTGTTTCCCGTACCGAACCGGGCGGACTGAAATTCCACTGTTGGCGTACGATTTCCCGGAAAGAACGTTCGGCATCAGGAGACCATCGCAGGACGAACTCTTGCGTGCGCGTATTCTCGCTATCCTCGAAATCCAACCAGATACGTCCGATTTTTTGTGGCTCGTCGAAAACCAGCCGGATTGTCTGAGGTCCGGGGTTCGCCGCACGCCAGCCATGGTTTTCCGCCTCTAGCAGCGCCGATTCGATTGGATAGCCGTTTTCCTCTGATGTGACCTCGACCAAAGCCGTACGGTTCAGGTCTAGCCAGGCTTGACCGGACGGTGGGACACTCGGAAGAGTCGAAATCTGCCGCTTACGCATTTCAATCTTTACTCCTAGCGGATAGGATCGCTGAACCGTATATCATCTTTGCCAGCTTCGGCGCAAAGCAGCGTCCGCACATGGGCCATCAAACGTGTGAAATCCCCCTTGGGAATGACCAAATCCACGCACGCATCCCCGGCCAACGACTCCTCAACGGTACTGGCATGGAGCGTGAGGAGAATGATGGGAACAGTGGGCATGATCTTCTTTAGCTCACGCGCGGTTTCAAGTCCGTTCATTTTTGGCATTGCTAGATCGAGAATCACTAAATCAGGTTTGTACCGCTTGGCGAGAGAGATTGCTTCGCTGCCGTCAGCCGCTTGTGCGCAAAGGTCCCAACTCCCTTCAGTCGCGAGCGCCCTGTAGAGCGTCTGGCCAATTATCGGACTGTCGTCGGCTAGAAGTATCGTTTTTGGCATCGGGTTTCCGGCTGTTCCTCCACGTTAAGGCCAAGGATTCCAAAGAGCGATACAGGGAAGTCTGTATTAACGGTCTGTGACGCGGCGGCCCAGTTCAGTGCATAAGTTCGCTGTTAAGAAAATGTCAACCTCAAGCAAAACCGACGGGTCGTCATTTGCCTTCGCGAATTGGCGGAAACTTCAACTTCTCGGTTTTTATTGTTAACAGGTTGTCGGCCGCGTCTTGCATCGTCTGACGCTCGCGATGGTCCGCCGGTGAGTTTCCGAGCTGTTGAAATCGCAGGAATATCGCCGACTCAGCAAGCGCTACCAACTCTGGTAGTCGCGTCAAATCCTTTTCTCGCAATGCACTTTTGTACGCAGAGTGCCACTCAGAATTTTGCGCTTCGGGCATACGCACCCCCAGCCAAAAGCCTCCCAGGGATCGGCAATCCCAACTATTAGCACACTTTGGTTTGGCTCGGAAGACTAAGGAATCGTATCTGGAGGTCTCGACGGCTTGATAGCTAGGCTGCTTTCAGCAGCGTTCGCATGCGCTTAACCAGATTCAGCATCTCTGCCTTTGACACGATAGCGTCGATTCCCGTGTCTTGGGCTTCTTTTAAAAGCATTTCCTTTGAGTGAATCGTGAAGAGGATGATAGGAACGGCGGGCATAATCGTCTTCAGAATGCGAGCGGCAGCGAGTCCATTCATTACGGGCATTGAGAAGTCCAAGATGATTAGATCAGGTCGGAACTTCTTGGCCTTCTCGATGGCATCCTGACCATTCACGGCGTGTTCGCAAAGTTCCAAACCATCCTCGAATTCAAAGAGCTTGCACAGCGCGTCGCGCATGACTGGGTTATCATCCGCTACGAGGATTATCTTATTACGAACCGTCCCTGGTAAGGTCGGTTTGGTCGATTGCTGTGATGTTGACCGCGCGCTGGCGGTACGAAATACAACAAAGCGTGTATTTTCTATGTACGGGAAACGCGGAGTTGCTTCCGATATTGAGTCGCGAAACATGCCAACTTCTTTCGATGACGTTCTGACCGCCAGTATGGCGACAGGCGTTGGCAGAAAACGCCGACATCGTGAAGATCGGTGCGGAGCGCTATCCCGTCACCAGAAGCAAAGCGAAGGGTCTCCGACAAATTGCGTTTGCACTCGACGGAAACATGATTATGGGGATCGAACAGAATCCTAAGACTAAATCGCAATGGGCTCAGATGGCTCGTTCTGGCAAGAAGGTGGTGCAATTTATTCAAGATGGCCGGTACGTGGCTGTCGTAGCGGACGGAAAGGTGACTATGTACGGTAAGCGAACCGCGTGATCTGTTCTACTCATGACTACTGCATATGAATCGGATCGCCCGTTTGGTGTCCTGAATCTGGACAATTAGAAACTTGTGGATGGCCGCGACCTAATAACAGCCTGTCATGCAACATTGCCGCGATGCGAGCGCCCATGTCTTAGGTATTTCATAATCCTGAGCACCGATTACTTCAGCATAGCGTATTCGGACTTGGCAGCGATGAGGATAGGAATATCGGGGTCGGCGTCTTTCCACAGCCTGAGGAAATCTTGATATGCGGCGAGGGCTATCGAGATGCGCGAGTGCTCCGAAGACAGCCGGGCAATGTTTGAAGCCTTGGCCTAGCAGAACTTTCATTCTGGGAATGGCCCGCCGATAATCGGGTCGGAAACCAGCACGTCAAATTCTTTCTTGCACGTTATGCAGTAGAGGGTTTGGTTGTTCATCGGGCTTCGTCCCAGTCGTACAAAGACGTGAACAATCTGTTTCCGTTTGCAATGCGGGCAGTAAACAGGAATTTTTGACTTTTCCATGTCTGATTCCATAACGAATCCGGGCAACTTCATCAATTACCTGTCTCGCTAAAGATAACGTGCTAGAATCCGCGTCAGTTCGGCGAATTCGTTCTCAGCCATACAGAATGAGACCATCCCGCCCGTTAGCTCACTTCTTTGAAAGCTCGCCGTTGAAATGGCTTTCAACATCTTCACGAGTCAGCGGGTTTCGCGCTTTGGTCAATACGACCGAATAGACGACCTCATTACCTGCAATCTGAGCGGTGATAAACGCCCCGTCTTCCGGCAGTTCTTGGTAGATGAATTTAACCTTTCTGCCGTCTTCAAGTTTTTTGATCCACTCTTCGTCAGACATGCTCGCGGCTCCTCAGCCGAGATCGAGTTAGGCTATCGTACCCCGAGTCAGTTGGCTGTCTTAGTTAATTGCGACGGCGGTCATCGTTGGCGGTGACGGTAATCTCAACGTGGGCACCCTTTTTGAGCCTCACATCATCGCCGTGTTCGTCGGTTAACATATTTTCGATGCGGAGATCTCGAAACGGACGGGCGGCCCCATCCACAGCAATCTGTGCCTTTTCCGGTTGGTTCGCACCTGGCGACGGGATGATTTTTTCGACGGTTCCAGGCACGGTCGTGCTTGGCTGCTCTGGATTTCGCGCCGTATCTAGATTCAGTTCCATTATTCTTGCGGACTTGGCCATACGTGGCTTCGCCATTTCCTTCTTGACGCCGGCACGCGTCGCGTTGCTGGATTCTTTCTTACCGTTGTTATGCACCATGCATCCATCATGACAGCGAGAGGGAGAACGTGCTGTCCCTTTTCGCACAGTTGCGAAATATGTGATTGAGTCCTGTCGCTAGCATCACGTTCAGATTGTCGAGATTAAGAGTCGGGAATCACTAGTTGGTGGGAAGTGGGGCGAAAGTTAGTACTTATTCGTGCAGGACCACGCTCAGAAGCGAGTCGTTGATCTGGAGCCCGCCGTTGTACTTGATGAGGCCTAGTTTGCGGAATTTGTTCATGAAGAAGTTTATCCGCGGGCGTGTGGTGCCGACCATTTCCGCCAGCGTTTCTTGCGATATATTGGGGAGTACGCCGTGGGGCTTGTCTTCTTTGCCGTAACGGGCAAGCAATAGAAGGGTGCGAGCCAGCCGCTTCTCGCTGGAGTTGAAGAGTTGATCTACTAAATCCTCTTCGATTCGGATGTTCCTCGTCAGCATGAACGAGATGAAACGATCGGAAAACTCGTGCTCCGAGTGAAGGACTCGACTCATCTCCTTCTTTTCAATCACCAGCGCAGTCGTCGCCGTAATCGCGGTCGCCGTCCCGATCCGCAGCGGCTGGCCGGCGAGGCATCCCTCGCCGAAAAAATCTCCCGGTCCCAACACTGCAACGACCGCCTCTTTGCCGGCCTCATTGACCACCGAAAGCCTCACCCCGCCCTTTTGAATGTACAGGACAGTCGTGCCGGGATCGCCTTGTGAGAAGATCGTTTCTTTTTTCGCAAACTCCGCGACCTTTCGGGACACACCGGCTGAATCGAGGAAGGTTTGCGCGTCGAAAGCGAGCTTCCTATTGGTATCGCGAGATGGTTTGGTCTTGTTGGGAGTTGCTTTGGGCATACCCTTCCTGCGACCAGTATTCTTATAAAGCCCTCAGCCTCAGCATTATATCACTATCGCAGCAGACGGCCTACAAACGATACCCAAGGCAGGAGTGCCGACAGCTATTCGGCACTCGTGACTGGAAGTGTAAGAAACTGCGAAGCGGCGCGTTCGCCAATGCGATTCCGCTTACAAAGCGCGTACGAGCCAAACGACCAAACAGATAATCACTAGAGTTCCTATCAAACCGTATCCTAACATTGTAGCCTCCATCTATCCGATATTGACTCGGAAGGTCAGAGAAGGATTGGCGACCGGAAGGTTGCAATGAAGCGGAGCATCAGGCTCGCTTGTCTCGTTGGTTGGGCTGAACGGCCGAGGACACTACATCCGGCAACACACCCTCAGCACTCGAATCAGAATTCTTCTGCAACGTGAACGGCGGCGAGTTTTCTTCACTGGAGGGGGTGGAGGCTGAATCTCGTACAGGAAGTCATCATCGTGGCCGTGAAAAGCGGGCATAGTCGCCTCTAGCCGAAAGATTACACGGAGTATAGCGGGGTTAGGTTAGTAGTCAGTCCGACGCCGTAATAGCGGACCAAAAAGTATTCGGTTTTCTGATGGACCTACGAAATCTCGCCTAAATCACGGCTGCCGTTCGGTTGCTTTCCACGATTCCCAAAGTACGCGAATAGGCGACGCCGGATGCAAATGTTTGAAGCCAGTATCCTCGATAAAACCTTCTCTGGCCCGCTTATCCGAAAAGAAGACTGGAAACGTCTTTGATACAAAGGGCGTGTTGTCCGCGCGTAGCAGTAGATGTTTCATATCGGCAACATCCTCTAGTTAAGTCGAGACGGAAGTCCGTCAGCCATGTTAATTTTTGGGCGGGAGTCCTCTAAATAGCTTTTACAGCGTACGGAATTTTGGTGAGTTAGACCCGTGCCCGCAAACCATCAGTGTTCAATCTCAGCGAAATTGACACACGGGCGCTAGAAATGAAGGAGCGGGGAATCCGCCCCTCCCAGAGGATCACGCTCTCTTTGGTGCTTTTCATGTTAATTATGTTGGTTGCGACCGGCTGGGGCAGCCATGGCCTTTGCTGGGGCTGCAACACCTTCAGTCGTGAGCTCTTTTTCAGCCCTGACCCAGTCTTCGATATCATTCCCGTGCGCATTACCGCGTTGAATAAACAACTCGTAAGCTCGGTGAGCGATATCTTCTTTGGATAGTTCTTTGCGTTCGATCATGGCAACCTCCTTGGCTGTCGGTATGAGAGGTAGCACTCGCCTCTCCGGATGTGATCCGTGTGAGTTACTTGCCGTTTGCCGAGACGCTGATCTTGATCTGCTTCGGCTTGGACTCTTCGCGCTTAGCCATATGTAGAGTCAAGACGCCATTGCGGTACTCGGCCCGAATGTTCTCCGAGCTGACCGTATTCGGCAGGGAAAAGCTCCGCATGAACGCACCATATGTCCGTTCGATTCGGAGGCAGTTTTCTTCCTTGACGTCCTTTTCGAACTTTCGCTCTCCACGGATGGTCAAGGTATTGTTTGCAATGCGGACGTCAATGTCCTTGTCTTGGAGGTCCGGCAGGTCGGCCTTTACGACCAATTCATTCTCGGTCTCATAGATGTCTACGGCTGGCGCCCACGTTGCTAGCTCGGCGTGGCCCGAGCGTTCGCGAGTAAAGTTGTCCTCAAATAGACGATTGACTTCGTCCTGTAGCGTTAAACCACGAGACTGATCCCTGCGCGTAATTGTATTCATGATTCTCCTTGAATGCTTTGCTGTTTGGCGAGGGGTGGTTCAGGCAACTTCCGTTGTGTTCAGGTGAACTGAAGAATCCCAGGTCCACAATCACAGTGTGCTCCTGCTGCCCTATTGTCAATGCAATTAGTACACTTCACGAGAACTAAAATATTTCCGCGTGGTGAAAGCTTTGCAAGCTGAGCACAGCTGAGGCTTTAGGTCTGTGACGCGGATTCGTGCCATACGCGCCATTCAGTTGCATTCCTTGGCGCGCGAACGGTCCGTTAGCAGCTATCTGGAGTTTTGGCTTCGCGCGCACGACACCTATGTTCCTTCCAATGCTGTTCTAAAGTTCGACGGGCAGTGCGGCATTTCTCGCGTGTCTGGTCGGTGTGCTTCTTGGCTTCCGCAAAATCTTCATGCCGTCCTACAAGCGCAGATAGCTTGCCGGTGGCCTCGGAGTGTTCCATCGCGGCCATAGAGTAATCCTCAAAGAGAGTGCGAGCGGTCGGACACGACATACGCAACATGGTAACAGGGATGGTGGTATACTCGCTGCCGAGAGGCTGTAATGCCACACTCCTGTGAACGACGATGTAGTGCCAGCGAAAAGTTCGAATGGGAAATCCGCTTTTACCAGTGCTTGTTGTTGCCTCACACTGAACTTGCCGACCGGGCTTCCGAAGCCGGAGGCATTCTCGCCGAACGTATCCGTCAGGCCGCGAGCCGAGTAATATCACCTTCTGAACAGGAAGCTCTTGACGACGCCCGTCAGCACTTGCGAAAAATTCAAGTGCTACAACTCGGCTTTCCAGAGATTGCCGGTGAGTTCGTCACACGCCGCTCTTTGACATTGAGAAACAACGCGATTGGCCAATCTTCGCGCGACTCAGCAGGCAGACGGACGCCATTAAGCGAACGAAGGCATTTGTGGAATGTTCACGCAGAGTAGACGAAAGGTCCGGCACGCATAAGACGCTGGGTCGTTTTTGCCCGAGCACCGCTCTTCTGTCTAAGAGGAAAACGTAATGGTCACTAGAACCCTACACGACGGTGCATTGTTCGTGGGAGAGTGCTCAGACGGGAAGTTCACGCCAGGCGAAATTCGATGCTCGAATTGCAACGGGCTGCTTGAAGAAGAGATCGCAAAAGCAGGTGAGGCTTATTTGGTTTGCAACTCGATGCGAAAGGTCTGTGCCAATCCAGTTAAGGGTTTCATGGGTACCACTGAGATGCACCGATGGCGTGATCGAAGTTGGGAAGTCATCGCTAGAATTTGCAAATCCAAGGGTTGACCGACTGCGCTACATTGCCAATCAGCCGATCCACCTGCTTGCACTTTTCTCGACGTAAACTCGAAGTATGCACCGAAGACGCAAAACCCCGCTGACTCAGCGTCAGGCTATCGCGGGCTGCTCGGCGTTCTCCATAGTTCCACACGAGGTACGCCGGCGCGCGCGTCCAGCCAGTTTCTAACTTCTGCGGGATTGATTCCTCAGAATCGATGGCGAAAACCGCGTTCGGCTTGCGGCTGTTTTTCACGTTGTTGGTAATGACAAGGCTGGACGCGTCTTTAGTTTCATCTTTTGGGTCAGTCCTTGTGATGGCTCTGAAAGCCTCATAGCTTTCCCCTGACCTGAGCATCGCACACGCTGCGGGAACTGATGAGCGTAGCTTGAACTGGATGGTAGTAGATTCAGCGTCAACGGCGCAGCCCCCGTTGACGCGCTGAATCTTCGTGACATGGATAGTGAACGGGGCGCTTTGCGGGACTTGGGCTGAGATGTTGATGGACAGCCCCAAATACGCGACTGCGAGTAAGACAACTCTGCTCATGTTTTCTACCATCACGCGCCGTCCGCTGGCGGCGCGGCCCGCTTAATATAACGCCGCGAACGCCGAGCTACAGAATTCGAGTTCTTTGGATGGCTAGAATGAAACGAGGGAGCAGCCGATGAGCAGCGCGGCTACAAAGGCGCGTAAAACAGCGGGCTTTGCAAAAAGACGTATCGAAGCAAGGTGAAAAAGTCGAAGGCGAATTCTCCCCCACGGTCGCCCGGCTTCGGATATTGCGAGGGTTTCCGCCACGTCAAGACCGCCGCCAGATAGAGAATGAAGCCGGTCGCGAAAATTGGCATCCCGACCGCAATTCCTTTTAGCAGCCACATAGCGTTGCCCCTTGCTGTTTGATTCAGCACAGCACAAATGATTGCGCGTCTGCGCGCTAAAACGAGCCACTGGTAAAACCCAGACTGCGCATCACGCTGCCGTCGGACTTGCTAAATTCGAATGTGGAAATGAGCGGCGGCCGAGTCTGTATACGTTGATCGTCATTAAAGCCGCTATCGAAACTTGCATTTCACTACGTTATTCGTGGTGGTCCGTGGAATTTTTCAGTTCCCTCTGGCGAAGGATTATCGCGTGTTCCGCCGCAAGAACCAGTTCTCCTAGCGTCTGCTCATCCGACTCACGAAGTGATCGTAGAACGGGCTGCCTCCATGACGAAGCATATCCCAGCTCATTCATACCTATCCTCACGTCCGACGTAGGCTGCTCGCAATTTCCCGATGCGAGTGGGGAGCGTAGAGCTAGTGATTCCAGAAAACTGTTCTCTTTTGCACAGTGCTACTCAGGCCAGGCAAGGTCCTCGAAAGCGCCGAACTGCTCTTGCGTGCATGGGGTTTTCTACGAGCGGAAGCAAAGGCATTTATCAGCACACACGAAGGAGACCGGCGCCGCTCGGCTTAACGCGCTTTCGGCTGCTCTGCTCGAGGATTTCCAGGTGATCGCCATCACATTGGACGAGCACGACGATGCACAAGTGATCTTCGAGACCCTAAACGCCGGCGGTAAACCGCTCGCGGCCATGGACCTTGTTCGCAATGATGTCTTCCACCGCGCACGCCGGAGAGAATGTCGAAATACTGATGGAGAATCGTTGGAGAGCGTTTGAGGAGCCGTTCTGGAAAGAGCTCGGAATCCGCGGGCGAATCAGAAAGCCGCGCATCGATTTCTTCCTGAGCGATACTCTTGCCGCAGAGACCGGCAGGGAAATTCTCCAATGCCGCAACTTCTTGAAAACGCTGGTGGGCCCGCAAGGATTCGAACCTTGGACCAACGGATTATGAGCGGACGAAACTAAATCCTCTGCATAACCCTATATTGCTCTTGAGTGCTTCCGGCGCGCGTTTTGGAAAATCACCATAGCCCGGTATTGCCCTCGTGATCCCTCATTTTGCCCACATTCCCGTCACAGCGGCGTCACAAGTCTGAGTCGTCGCCCGGCCAGGAATCCGACTCGTCCTGATTTGCGTTCTGGTTTGTCGCGGTTACCGTATCCCATGTTCAGATTGCTCCCCTTTTGATTTGAGCATATCGCTACTGATTCAGGTTGGCAAAACAGCTCTCCATTGCATTGACTCTGTTGTGTCACTTAGACCGCAGCAAGAGGCAAGTCTCTCTTTTTCGTCTCCGCAGTTTCCATTACCCGACTTAAAAATGAAATCGGGCTGGGTTGATGCGTTGCATGCGAAGGCAGTCAGGTTTAGATTACCTGTCGGCTGAAAATTAAAATGAAAATCTCGATTGGATCGAAATTAAGGAGGTTTCATGGCCGGCCTTCAGGCCGTCGATAAGGTCGAGATTCATGTCGTCATCGACAACGCTACCGACAGCCTCTCAAGTATTCCAGCTCACGCCGAGTCGGAGTTCGCGTACCTGGCGCGGAACGGCATGCGAGAGCTGGCGGGCGACAACTTATGTTGTGCCTGCCACGGCCTCTCGTACTTGATAACCGCACGTCGCGGCGACTCTAGCCGCACCGTGCTCTTTGATAGCGGACCTGAGGGATACGCCTTCGAACGTAACTGCACACGTCTCGGAGTAAACGTGGGCGCCGTGGAGAGTATCGTGTTGTCCCATGGGCATTGGGACCACGGAGGCGGGATGCTGAAGGCACTCGACCTGATCCGCGTCAAAAACGGGAACCGACCGATTCCCTACTATGCACATCCGGAGATGTTCCGTTCGCGTGCCCGCAAATTGCCTGGTGGCGAGATGCTGCCTTCGAGAGATGTTCCCAGCATCGAGATATTGACCGAACGCGGAGCCCAGGTCGTCAACACGCGAGCCGCCCAGATGCTACTTGACGGAATGTTCCATCTTAGCGGCGAAATTCCCCGCGTGACCCTGTTTGAGCGGGGCCTTGCAGGGCATTACCAACGCACTGAGGACGGGTTGGACTGGACACCCGATCCATGGCTCACCGACGAAAGGTTCCTGTCGGTAAATGTCAAAAGCAAGGGGCTTCTCGTGTTCACGGCTTGCTCTCACGCCGGTGTCATAAACGTTCTGACTCACGCTCGAGCGTGCTTTCCCGCTGTCCCGCTTTACGCCGTGGCGGGCGGCTTCCACCTATCGGGACCGAACGAGCCAATCATCCCCGCAACCGTCGAGGCCATGAAGGACTTCGGCCTCAGCGTGATCGCGGCAGGCCACTGCACCGGCTGGCGGGCGGTGACCGCGCTCATGAACGTGTTCGGCGACTCCATTGTGGATCCTTCAGTTGTCGGCAAGCGATACACATTCTGACGGCGGCCGCGGACGCGCGGGGAAGGACGCAGACTCGCTCTCGGCTGGCCCGAACCGGATGGTTGCCTATTCGGAAATTATCTCGAACAGGCAACCATCTCACCGCCCAGTGATGTCTGATCACCGCGATCATCGGAAACTGGCATACTCGGTATATTCCCTTTAAGCAGACGGCTCAAGCCGCGACGTGTTAACTTGTTCCAAGGATCCGCGCAACAAGAGAATCCCGGATCATCTGTCGAATCCATTTCGGAGTACAGGAATGTCTTCATTGACGGCAGGGAAACACGCGGGCTCGGGCGCGGCGAGTAACCAACCTGCGGTCGCTGAGCCGACGTTTGCCGAACGAGCGCGTACTTTGGTGTATCTGGGCCGAGTTGGGAGTCTCTCTACACTTTCACGTAAACAACAGGGGTTCCCCTTCGGATCCGTGATGCCCTATGGATTGGACGACCACGCGAATCCTGTCTTCCTCATAAGCACGATGGCCATGCACACTCAAAATGTGCAGGCGGATCCCCGTTCCAGCTTGTTAGTGACCCAACCTGATACCATCGGCGAGCCTTTGGGAGCGTCCAGGGTCACGTTGCTAGGAAACATTCTGCCGGTACCTGTGCCGGAGTTGGCTGAAGCACGGAAACTCTACCTGGCGCGTTATGCCAACAGCAAATACTGGGTGGACTTTGACGACTTTTCCTTTTACCGGATGGACGTGGTGGACGTTTACTACGTGGGCGGCTTCGGAGTGATGGGCTGGGTTTCTTCCTCGGAATACTACAGCGGGCAACCCGACCCGCTGGCTGACACTGCAACCGAGATCATCCAGCACATGAATACCGATCACGCGGATGCGCTCGTCCTGCTTGCCCAAGTATTTGCTGGAATCGAGTCTCAGGAAGTGGCGATGACTTCGGTCGACCGTCTCGGCTTTCACGTACGCTTGAAAACCCAAGATGGCACGCGAGGTGCCCGCATCGCATTCTTGCGGGAGGTGAGCAGTCCGGCGGAAGCCAGAAAAGTGCTAGTAGAAATGGTAGGGCAAGCACGGCGCATGTGAGCAACCGTGCGACACTCTGGACTTCTTCAGATAGATCGTCGTTCCAGGTGCGGATGAGTGTCCGTACCAGCTGCACGCCGTTGTGACCAGCGCCACTAGCACCATCGCCAATTCTTTTCTCGACGAACAAACAACTGAGCTGCTTAAGGCTGAAATCTCGAAGACCATGTACGCTCAGAGAAACCTTTATCCTCCCAGGTGTGCGGTGAGTGTAGTCTCAAGCGCTGGCCGCGCTGGCGATCTCCGACGCGCAGACGAGTAAAACGTTACGCTGAGCGTTGGATCATCCGTACGTGGCCATGTCGGCCACAGCACGCCAGAGAAACCAAAACGTTACGCCGATCATGCCGAGACATCCAATCGACCGGACGATGCCGGCGATCACCGTGGCGTATGAGAGGACGCCAAGTTGGGTGAATAAGTAATTCCAGTCGTGAATCAAGGATTCGTAGCGGCCAATCGAGACCCAAGGTAGCTGCTGGGCTTGAGCGTCAGCCATATACCTGGCGATGGGCAGGAACTGTTCAAAAAAGAAGAACATGCAGAGTGCCACGCCGAGCGGCTGGCGTTGCCGAATAAAATAAAAACCGAGCGCGAAGGGAACGAACAATTGCAGAAATGTCCCCCCCGCAACGGCGGCAGTCAACCCGAAGACCCGAAAGAGGGCATGACCACCAGCGTGAATCTGCATGAAGACATTGTCCATTAGGCGGGGCATTTCCATATCGCGCACCAATCCGTATAGAAACAGACCGAAAAACAGGAGCGAAACGATGAGAACGAATGGGGAAACGGGTACCCACGCGCGTTCGCGAGGCTCGCGCGGCAGCAGGTCGTCACTCCCGCTATCAGGCGGGCGCATGACGGTAGCCTCCCATTCCGCGGCAGTACGACTAACGGAATTATAATCCGATTCGGCGATTGCATCTCCGGAGAAATCTGGACGCCAAGCTCCGGCAACGTCAGCGTTTCACGATTGGATCAGGCTACAAATCGTGGCTTTTGGGCCAGGTCCCGGAGAGCGTCCTGGACCGAGACCAATACGTCTGCAACCAGGTTCACTTGATGTATGTTTTCGACGTTGCATACAAGTTCCATCAAGTAGCCTTCGATGTTTCTCACGAGCCGCTCGTCGGTCTGTACGTCCATGTCACCTTCCTTTCGGGAACGATCACACTCGATCGGGGAGCGCGAGATTGCTTTGCTGAACGTGAGTGTTGTGCCGGTATAGATGGACGTTTTAATACGAATGGAATAAATAAATCAAACTTAATAAAGACAACTTTATGGCCGGGTTCGCTCAGACTACTCGCGGGCCACAAAACCGGAATTCTTCATGATCATGACTTCGGGGGATTTGAACAGCGCAGCAACGGTTTGGCCCTTTTGCGACCAGCGGATTATGAGTTCTCCGGTGGCGTCTGAGGCGACAGAAGATAAGTCAGTTACCTCTGCAAAGCAAGGTAAAGTCCGGCAGAAACTGCAACCTGGACGCAACCTAAATTCCGATGAGCCAGCCTGATCGCAAACCGCAAGAAGTCGAACGGTGATGTTAGCAGGAAAGAGTAGATCAGTGTACTTCACGCCCCATAGCATAGGCGCGGGCGAGATCGAGACGCGCGAGCTCTTCGAAGACAGCCGGGCAATGTTTGAAGCCTTGGCCTAGCCGAACTTTTATTCTGGGAATGGCCCGCCGATAATCGGGTCGGAAACCAGCACTGTAAATTCTTTCTTGCACGTTGTGCAGTTGACGGTCTGGTAGTTCATCGGACTTCGTCCCGCTCGGACAAAGACATGAACAATCTGTTTCTGTTTGCAATGCTGGCAGTAAACAGGAATTTTTGACTTTTCCATGCCTGATTCCATAACGCGCCCAACGCGAATTCATCCACTACCTGTCTCGCCAAAGACAACTGAATCTGTCACGGCGGCACTTGCCCGCTGGATTATTCTTTGTCGTTCCGTTCAGATCGCTACAAGGGGCAAGGTCCCAAGCGCAATCATTGGGCACCCGCGCGGCCCTTCAATCTGGCTCCGCTTGATGTTAGGGGCATGCGGATCGCCCTCACTGTGGCACACTTCATTCCCCAACGGTAGCGGCAGCGGAACCCTTCCCGTTCAGCAAAGCCTCGGAAGGCCGCGAACTCTACAGAGCTTTAATTTCCTCAGTACATCCCTCCCATGCCGCCGCCATGGCCTGCTCCCACCGCGGCCGTTGCCTCGTCTTCCTTGATGTCGGCGATCAAAACCTCGGTGGTCAGCATTAGCGCGACGATCGACGCGGCGTTCTGCAGCGCGAGGCGAGTGACCTTGGCTGGATCAATTACGCCTGCCTGGATCATGTCGCCGAATTCGCCACTCTCTGCGTTGAATCCGAAGTTCTCTTCCTTCGACTCCCGCACACGATCGACGATGATCGCCCCTTCATGCCCCGCGTTCTGAGCAATTTGACGGGTGGGTTCCTCAAGAGAACGTTTGACAATGTTGACGCCAATGGCCTCATCTTCTCGCAATTTGAGTTTGTCAAGTGCCGGGATGCAGCGAAGCAGAGCCACGCCGCCTCCGGGGACGATGCCTTCTTCGACAGCCGCGCGAGTGGCGTGCATGGCGTCCTCGACGCGAGCCTTTTTCTCCTTGAGCTCTGTCTCCGTCGCCGCACCCACCTTGATGACCGCCACGCCACCAACCAGCTTGGCCAAGCGTTCCTGGAGCTTTTCCTTGTCATAGTCAGAGGTGGCGTCTTCGATCTGCGCACGAAGCTGCTTAATGCGAGCCTGTATCTCTAGGGCTTTGCCGGCCCCTGCAATTATCGTGGTGTTGTCCTTGTCGATGGTCACCTTCTTAGCCTGGCCAAGCTCTTCGAGCTTCACGTTCTCCAGCTTGATGCCGAGATCTTCGCTGATGGACTTTCCACCGGTCAGAACCGCTATGTCTTCTAGCATTGCTTTGCGGCGGTCGCCGAAGCCGGGAGCTTTTACCGCAACGCACTGCAGAGTTCCCCGGAGCTTGTTCACGACCAGTGTGGCAAGAGCCTCGCCCTCGACGTCTTCCGAGATAATCAACAAGGGTTTGTTCATCTTGGTAGTCTGTTCAAGCAGCGGCAACAACTCTCGCAGGGAGCTCACCTTCTTTTCGTGAATCAGGATATAGACGTCTTCGAGAACGCACTCCATGCGCTCGGGAGCAGTAACAAAGTAGGGGGAGAGATATCCGCGATCAAATTGCATGCCTTCGACCACTTCGAGCGTCGTCTCCATGGTCTTCGATTCTTCCACAGTGATGACACCGTCCTTGCCCACTTTCTTCATGGCTTCGGCGATGATTCCGCCGATGTGCTGATCGTTATTGGCGCTGATCGTTCCGACTTGAACGATCATGTCGCCCTTCACGTCCCTTTGTAGTTTCTTGATTTCCTCGACGGCCACTGCAACGGCCTTCTCGATACCGCGCTTCAGCGCCATCGGATTTGCGCCCGCCGCTAAAGTCCTTACCCCTTCGCGAAAGATGGCCTGCGCGAGCACTGTCGCCGTCGTGGTGCCGTCGCCGGCAACGTCGGAAGTCTTCGCGGCAACCTCTTTCACCATCTGCGCACCCATATTTTCGAGTGGGTCTTGCAGCTCGATCTCCTTGGCGACAGTTACACCGTCCTTGGTAATAACCGGCGCGCCAAACTTCTTCTCGATGACGGCATTACGCCCTTTCGGGCCCAGCGTGATCTTGACCGCATCGGCCAGAATGTTGACGCCTCGCAAGATAGCTTGACGTGAGCTTGCACCCGTTACAATTTGTTTTGCCATTGGATTTCACCCTCCTGGGTGAATGCACACTTCTGCCCGGCCCCAAAAATCTCAAACCCGGGAATCTACTTCTTACTGCCTGCCGCTTTTGCGAACATGCTAAATTTCGCGAGGATTTCTTCTTCACGGAGGATCAGGTATTCCTGATCGTCGATGTTGATGTCACTCCCGGTGTACTTGCCAAACAAAATCCGATCTCCCACCTTCACATCAATCGGCACGCGCCGACCCTTCTCGATCTTTCCGGGTCCGACGGCCACCACTTCACCCTCCTGCGGTTTCTCTTTGGCCGTGTCCGGAATGATGATGCCCGATTTCGCTACTTCTTTTGCTTCCAGTCTTGTTACTAATATGCGGTCGTGCAGTGGTGTCACATTCAAGGCCATTTCTTTAACCTCCGTTTACCATTGTGAAAAGTTCAAAGCCGTATCCGTCGGCTTGGAGCGATGCCTAAGGTCGAAAGGTTTTCATATTTTTCTGCCTGGCTATATCAAGGTCATCCGCTACCTTTTTCTGGCGGTCTATTTCCTTCTGAGGCGCCTGTTGCTCGTCCAGCTTCACCGATTCAACGATGGCAGCCTCGGCTGCGGCATCCAGCCGTTTTGAAAGCACCACGAGGCCGAAAGAATCCGAACTGTTGGCACGAAAAAGGGTCACCGAGCTCTGCGGGTCTTCCCAGCGGGCGACGACTTTCTCCAGCGGTGCGTACTGATCGTGGGTGGGAAAGTCGATCTCCGGATAAAGCCTCGTTCCGGTTCCGTAGCGCGCTGAGACGGCTCGCACCATGTCGTCCTCGGTCATGCCTTCTATGGCGCTCTGATCATATGTAACTGCGATGCGGTAGAGCTCCCCGTTGTAGAAGCTGAATAGAATCTGCGAAACAGGTTCCGCCGGCACGGCAGAATAAGAAGTTTCCACCGGCCAGTATTTCAACTCCTGGATCACCGCGGGGTTTTGGTGAATCACGGTCGCCTGGTGCGGGTCCTGGCCGATCTGCTTCGAAAGTGCGGCCAGACTTGTTCCCAGCGCAAATTTCCGATACCTGGAAAGGTCCTGGGCGGAAATCAGGGGAGTCATAAGCAAGACAAGAGCAAGGGAAATTGCCAATTTGCGGATCATTTTCATTTGAGTTACTCCTTCGAACGATTACCGATTCAGGACGTTGCCACATCAGGCTGCGTGATGACTTTTTCCAGGGGCAGTATCTTGCCCTTAGCCGGCACTACCCTGGTGTTCGCGTCGCCGGGACTCTTTGTCTGCTCCCCGTCTGGAAGGTCCTCGTCGCGGAAAAGGAAGATGCTTTTCTGGACGTGGCGAGGGTGGGCACAAACTTGGGTGCAAGGCACTCCCAGGAAATGCTTCGAGACTACTTGCGTAATTTCCAGGGAGTTAAATTTCTCCCGCTTCAAGCTCGCCAAGATACCCTTGACTGCTTTGGGTACCGTTTTTTGCGCGTCAAGACCAAAAATAGTTTTCTTGATTTCGCCAGCCAGGTAGAAGAAGGTCCATCCCGATTCGCGGATTCTTCGGTCCAGTCCATGTCCGTCGAGGTCGTTGACCTGCGTCCAGCCAGCGACAAACGACTCGCCATCGAGCCGCAGCGTTTTCGGCAAGTGCGTACCTTCCTTTATGAGGATCGTTCCTGACCCAATTGCCTTTTGCATATTATTTCTCCCCGGCATCTACACCGCACATCGCGCCTTGCAGCATTCGTATTGTGACCGGAGTGAGAGTTCGTTGAGGAACTCCCGTCGAGCTCCCAAACCGGCACACAGCCCAGAACCACGCGCAGTCAACAACTACTTGCTTGCGGATTCCTTCGATTCATTGCGCGGCGCATGTTTTTGCAACACGGCAACTAAGTGGCGGCCTGACTTGGGAATTCCGGCCCTTCCGTCAATCACGATTTCTCTGGCCGTCAGTTTGCGGCCGTAGACGTCTGCCGTAGCGTCATCGTCGGGACGAAGCGTGGATCCTTCGAGCGAAATGCCAGCAAAAAGACCGCGCGAGCGTGAATAACTAAGAATTTCCGACCGCATGTAGGCATCTGTGTTCGCGGAAGCGTCACGTCCTACGGGACCTG
>Ga0308309_10000487_pt1 | contig 25462 bp, 22 predicted proteins | sample HubBroMetageWFT5_FD_192491 | JGI IMG/M metagenome (GOLD analysis project Ga0308309, IMG submission 192491) | Warmed and freeze-thawed soil microbial communities from the Hubbard Brook experimental Forest, New Hampshire - Hubbard Brook CCASE Soil... | ecosystem: Environmental > Terrestrial >...
CACCAAAAATTACTTCCCAATTCTTCGCATCGCCATCGCCGTCAAACTCGCCACAACGCACGATGTCTCCCTCATAAATCTCCTTCCCGGTCTTGTCCTTAAGGCCGGTGAATTGCATGAGGACGAAGTCATCGCGGTTTGAGAGCAATAAGCCCAAGTTCCACTCGACATTCTTGGTTTTCATCTCATTTGTGAGCTTATCCCACGCCCTGAATTTGATTTCTCGCTGGGTCATGGCGTTTAGCAGACAAACATATAATGCGTTCGACCAGAATTGTTTGCGCAGGCAACAGGCAATGCTTGGGGCAAATCGTCTTTCTTTTTCCAATTATTTGAGGTCCCGGCAGGATTAGTGAGGCGCAACCATTCAAGCGCTTCGTCCCATGTTCCCTCGGAACATATGCGGGCGTTCAGAATATCGGTATAAATCAATTCGTGATGTTTATTGGGTTTGCTCATTTAACGAATGAAATGTTGTTTATTGTTAATCATTTTGATGTCGGATTAGAATGGCGCGTCACGGGAGGACATATGGCGAGAGACCTGCCGATAGAGTTCAGAAGAAAAGTTAACACGTGGAAAATGCATTCTGCTCGATGGAATGTCGTCCACTACACGACAGGCTTTGGCTCGGCGGTGCTCTCTACGATAATAGCGACGAACGTCAAAGGGAATTTCCTTAGTTCGTTTTGGGCCACGCTCCTAGCGGCCCTAGCGGCGGGACTCGCTTTTCTCGTTACTGCGCTCGGCGCACAAACCAGGGGAAAGACGTTTGAATTGGCGGCACGGGAGCTTGAGGGTGCGAGCGCCGTTTACATGTATGATGACTCGGTCCCTGAAACAGTTCTTGGCGAAGCGGTAGTAAGAGGCGTCAAGATTCTGAAGGATGCGAAGTGACCTGCGGGCCGTTGACTGTCCGGCCCGCCGATAATTGCTTTAGAAGGGAATGTCCTCGCTTATCTCCTCTTCGTCGAGATTAATGGTCGGAATCTCCGGCTCTCTTGGATTCCACGGCGGCGCTTTCTTACGACCATCCTCGCTCGCCGGCGCTGGCGAACCGGGCTTTGGGCCAAGCTGCATATTTTCGCAAACGATCTCAGTCGCCTTGCGGGTGACGCCATCCTTGTCCTCCCACCTCCTGGTTACGAGCCGTCCCTCAATGAGGACAAGCGAGCCCTCAGTATGCGTGATGTGTCGCCAGCTCGAAATCATCTGCAAATCGGAACGTTGAAGCAAAATCAATCACTTCGTCTTGGGTGAGCTTGGCGTACTTCTCAACACCCTCGATTGTTATCCGCGCATCGTTTCGCTTCCAGGAGATCACATATCCATGAGCCGTGAAGCCAGGATTGCGTTCCATAAAGCTGGCAAAGGCGGAAGCAGTCGGGGCATTGTTCCAGTCGTCAAGATCAACGAAGCCTGCCTTGATTAATTGCCCTAATGTTTCAAGCGGCAGATCCTCAAACTGGGTCAAGTTATCAGTTTCCCTGTTTCGCAGATACGGCCCGATCAATTCTTCGCGTAATCGTTTTTCCATTCGTTTAGTCTTACCCCCACTTCCGCAAGATGGCATTCGGGACCGATGCGCGAGGCGCTTTACGGTCTACCATCGAAAACAATTTAATGGAAGCAAGGCGAGTAGTACAGCTGCAGGATACGCAAGTTACACGGACGCTATTTCTTATGCTGCAAGACCGCCACGAGTCCGGTGAGAGCACCGATGATACCGATCCCGGCGGCGAGCAATGGAATCCAGAATTTCGTTACCCAAAGCGTTTTCACTTCGAATCGCCGCGCTTTTTCTTGGTCTATAAGTGTGCGGAGATAAAATCTTCCCGAAACGTTGAGGAACTTCGATCCACCCAGCTCGACATCCCAATATTCCAGATTAGCGGGCGGCGGGACGTCGATATCGAGCCTCGCAGCCTCGGAAAGAATCCGGTCACTGAGATAGGCTTTTATGCTGAGTTCGGCTCTGACGAGATTCTCCTCAGCCGCTCGTACTGCAAATGCGTGTTCTGGGATCTGGGTAATGGTTTGAGTGGCCTGCGCCATCGCAAGCTCAAGCTCTGCTTGATCACGTTTATGTTGTAAAGAGCTTAAACCCCACACAATGCCCCGCATACTATCCTAAATTCTCAATGGGTGGGAGCCGAGCGAACAAGAAAAAACCCCGCCGAAGCGGGGTTCGTTTCCTAATTAGCCTCGGCCACCTTAATGCGTCTCATAATTTCGATTGCGACCTGTGGTACCCAAGCATTGCCTAATCCTTTGAGCCGTTCTTGACGGTGTTTGGACTTGGAAAGTTCAAGTCCGTCCACCCTTGCGGGTAGCCCATCATCCACTCCACAAAGTTCGGTTGCAACTTCAACCCAGTCTTGGTTCCAGTCTGGCCCTTTGTCGCACCCGTCTCTATCAAACTGTCCATTGTGTCGCGGGGCTTGGCGTTGCTCGCTTCCCCACTCTCCGTTATCTTGTTGCTTGCGCGGTGGGCAACAATCCAGACTCTATCCCTTCGATGCGGCGCATTGACGGCGACAGCTGGTATAACGAAACATTCGACCTCGTAACCTTCACCTTCCAAGTCAGCCAGGATTTGTTTGAGTACCATCCCTTGCTCGATAGTAAGAAGTCCCGCAACATTTTCACCGACGATCCATCGCGGCCGGAATTCTCGAATAATCCTAAGCATTTCAGGCCAGAGGAAGCGGTCGTCACACGTTCCCTTTCTTCGTCCGGCTTGGCTGAATGGCTGGCAGGGGAAACCGCCCGTGAGGATGTCACAATTTCCTGCAGCGATTTTTGTTTCTTCGTCCGACTTCCGTTCCACTGCCAGTTGCTGTTGCTCCCGCTTTCGGGGTAGGCAGTAAGGGTTCTGATGTCTCCATAGATTTTCCACATCCTTCTTTTTCGTTCCCCAGCGCATGAGCGATTGCTTAATAAGCTTTGTAGGGTTGGCTTCATCGCCGCGGCGGTTAAGCGAATCATAAGCTTCTACCCGGCGCACGATGGGCAGGTCATCTTCAAAACTCCTCACATAGAACTGGTAGCGAGGAAGGGTGATGATGTGAGTAGAAATATCCTCGCCCCGGTTCGTCGCGATGGCTTCAGCATCTTCCCCACTCACATTGAACGCGATCTGGGTAGGGCAGTTTGAAAAGAGATCTCGCGCAAACGGAATTTGGTACATGCCCTACGAGGCGCAGACCAGACTTATTCCATATTTCCGCGCCTCTGCTAACAAGGTCCCGAACCTTCCGCCGTGGGTGAAGTTATGAACCTCATCCATGACGAGCATGAATGGCGGCCGTTTCCTTTGCTTCTCTCGCTTCAAAGCTGAGATCGAAACCATCGAAACAACGAGCGAGCCGAGGATCTGCGCAATTTCCTCTCCAAGTCTTCCCTTTGAGAATCTACAAACGACGATTCGGTTCTTGTTCATTGTTTCGAGGAAATCGAGGGACTTCGGCTGGCCGATGATCGGGATGATGGATGGTCGAAGAAGTGCCTTCCACGTTCACGTGTTTCGTCAGGTCTATCGAAAAATCGTTCCCGTGAATCGAATCGCGCCCGATTGATGTGTTCATTCGCTGATGGCGGACGGTTACTTTATAAGGGTGGGATTCTTAATCTCCGGCGGTGAATTCTTTGCCGCCAACCGCCCCCCATCAATGAATGAACGCCACTACCGAAGCTTCTGGTAGATGCGGCAAACTACTTTCCACGCCATCTCGGCAATCTCGACGATGGCGGCCAGCTTTTCGACGGTCATATGTGGGCTCCTTAGTAAGGGGAGCCAACTGCACTTTTTTTCATGGAACTCAGTCCGCGTCCCCGCCCCCATCTGAAGAGCCGGGATACGGTCTGAGAGAGCGGGGAGTCGGAGAAGTGCGGCTTGAGGCCGCCCCGCGGCGTTGGGCGCGCGATTACCTTAATGGTAGCGCGTACGCGAGCCTTGTCGAGGCGACAGTATTATTTTGAAACTTTCGTCTGCTCTGGAGGTGGAAACGGCGCAGGGATTGTTTTCATGAGATCACCGTCCAGATTGAAGACGAATATGTTCCCTGAATAGGAGTAAGCGCGTATTGTTTTTCCGTCACGGGCATACCGGACCACTAAAAGTGGCTCCTCGATATCAAAGTCTGCGCCGTTACGACTTTCGTCTTCCAGTGATACTGTTTGAACCTGACCGTCACCGGCGCCTATTGCAAGGGAGCGGCCATTCGGGGAAAAATCCAGCGATACTATTTGGTTATAGCTTGTCGTTATGTTACCCATCATCCCGGTATGTTTTTTCAAAACGACCTTATTCGAGAGGGCGAAAGCCGTAGTCTTACCATCCTCGGTAACAGCCCCCGCACGACTCATTTTTCGAGGATCACCGAACGGATATAAAAACTCCAATTCACCAACCTTCAATTTTCTAAGGACTTCAGGCTCGAACTTTGTCGGTGAATGTTGGGCAAGTAAATCAACCGCCCAGTTCCGTATCTCTGGGTCTACGAGTCCTTCTTTTACAATGGATACAGCCAATTGAACATAATCACGGTTGATCGTTTCAGTTTGCGCCGCTCCCTGTACTTTTGCGCTATAGATAGCAAGGGAGATGGGAATGACTACAGGAATAGCGACGATGGCGAAAACTTTGGCAAGGCGCTCAAAGATATCAAGAGTTGTTTGCTTTTGCCTGGGTGTTGTTGGTACCAGGGTCCCGAGTTCGTCAAAATCTGACATTCGTATTCTCCCGATGAATGGGAGCCGAGTTTATCGCCGATGCCGCGAAAGTCAATTACATAAGACAATACGTCGCCTCCGTGAAGTCCCGCGGCGTCTGAAATATCTCATCCCCGATTCCCTGCTTATACAGTGGTTCCGTCGTGAGCCAAAACATCCGGTGGTTGAATTGCGCTGCGATCTTTTGAAGTAGGAATTCGCGCTTCGCTTCGGTGCGCTGCACTACGATGACGCGGAATTGTTTGAAACACCACTCCTTTCGCAGTCGGCTGAATTGTAGAACTTATAATATTTCCCGAGCTTCTTCATGATCTGCGGTTCGCCGTCTCGCATGTGTCCGAGTTTTGCTCGTTCGATTTCAAGGAAATAGTGGAACGTATTCTTCCCTTCCGGTTTCGAAGGGTCGGTGATCACAAAGTATGCGTCGGGATTTATCGTGCGCTTCAAATCTCTTTGCTGCCAAAAAAGCTTCAGGCCTTTCGCGGCGCACATCTGTTTCAAAGCAATGTGGAAGAAGGGAATCTCTAGCTCGTGGTCAAGCGTCCGGGCCGAGTGACCGTCGAAGGTCTTCGCGGCTACGGGCAGAAGTCAGGTGGCTGACGGCGCCGGAAAACGGGTCCGGCGACATTTTCGACTGATCCGGAGGTGTCGGACGCCTGCACCACAGGGACGAGCACAGTGGGCACGACATTCAACGGACGAGGCGGCCAAAAAAATACGGCAAGGCCCGCCGCCACCATCATCCCACGCGGTGTCACGTTAGCCACCTTGGTCAAATTCAAGAGGTCCTTCAGAAGCGCAATCAGGGCCTGGATTGCATTCACCCTTGTCGAAATTCACTCGTACAACTTAATTCCCGAGAGTGAATCGGTCACAACGTTCCGTATAGTCTCGTGCAATGATTTGAAGCGGTGTTACCATCACCGGTTGGCCCAGCTTCAGTACACTATGCCCGTCGATAATTAGATTTGAAAAGAGCTGTCGACGCTAAAACCCCCGAAGCGCGATGCAAGCCACGTGATGAGAGTCGTTGTAGTCCGATTACGGAAGCGTTAGAATGTTATGTTTCTGTTCGTCGACCCATCACGCGTCCAGCCTCTGCAGCGCAGGGTTGCCGGGGGAGAATTTGAATGCCCGAAGCCAATGATGAGGGGCCTCTCTTCCAGCAGAATTCAAATGCGCCAACCGCTGATCTACATGCTGAACCCAGCACTGCCCCTCCTAGCGAATCGGTTGTACGTACCCCGACCGCAGCCCAGTATGCACCGACATCGCCTACACCAAGAACGGTCCCAAGCCGCAAGTTGTATCAGGACGAAGTTTATGGGACCAAGGAACTCAGTCCGCTTGCTGTGGCGCTAATCGACGCGCCCGAGTTCCAGCGCCTATCCCACATCTACCAACTTGGATTCACCTATACCGTCTTTCGTGGTGCCACGCACCCGAGGTTCGACCACTCGGTGGGTACGTACTTCGTGGTAAGGACGCTGTTAAGGCGGATAGTGCAGAACCACACGCGATTCTACGAGTCAGATCATAGTCAGTTCCGGCACCCGGGTCTTTGGCTCTCTCCCAGGTTGTACCTCGAAGCTCCGGCTACTCCAACCGATTGCCAGCTACACCACTCCCCGATGGGGCGATGGCGAGGGCTAGTGGAATTGGTCTCGGCTGCCGCACTCTTGCACGACCTAGGTCACGTACCAGCTGGACACACCATGGAGGATGAATTCACCATTTTCAAAAAGCACGACAGCCTCGGTGGCTCTAGGCTTTTCGAGATGCTTTACGGACCGAGGCAGCCCGTCGGGCAGACGCAGCAAGGAGCACCTGGAACTCGCCCCCAGATTGAACAGCATTTCGGAGCAATTCAGCCCGGAGATCTTCCGCGCCCCGAGGAATGGCAGCGAGTTCCCCTTCCGTGGGTCTTTGAAGACGGGATCTACGATCGCTTCTTTCCCGACGTAACCGCGAATGGGGCTATCCCGGTAGAAGGGCTTAAGAACTGGGAGATACGAGATTTGATTTACCTCCTACTGAGCTTCAAAGAGACGTTTGAGGGAGAGACAGGCCGGTGCGTGTACAAGACCTTCGGCGACGAGTTAGATCGAGCGAGAGAGGAAGCCGAAGGCGACCTGGCCTCAACTCAGCGAATCGCCTTCATAAAAGCGTTGTTCGACTTCTACTCCCGTCCGGTCGACGCTGGTCCCGACTACGAGGCTCTTCCGCTCTTCCATCCCTTTATGTCTGACGTAATTGCTAACACGATTTGCGCCGACTTGCTGGACTACCTTGTTCGCGACGGGAAGAGGCTGAAGCTGGACATCAGAGATAATCCGCGGCTGCAGCGATATCTCCTTATCCGCCCAGCGTCGTCGTTTGTCACCCGCGACTCCGACGGTATAAACAACCGGCTGCTGCGGCTAACGATCAATGCGGTCCAGCGGAATGGATTGAAAAGGCGCGACACCGTGTCAGATTTGATGGACCTGATGAGAGAAAGATACCGCTTTGCAGAGGTAGTCTATTACCATCCTAAGAAGGCCGCGTTTTCGACCATGCTGGCAAAGGCAATCGAAATCCTAGAGGATTCGAGCCCCAGCGTGAAGGCATTAGACGTTGGCAGTATATACCCCGCACCGTGGGCGCAGGGAACAGGACTTCCCCCAAAGGCTCGTCACATCTGTCATTTTGGCGACGAGAGTCTGCTCGCGTTTCTTGGAAAGGAGGCCGATCAAGCCAAATCTGAATCTGCCGCGACACTGGTTCGAGGTATTTTGTCAAGGAGCGAGTACCGGCTCGCATTTACTTTGGACTATGAGGCAGCGGAGGCCGCCGGGGGCACCAGAAAAGTCATCCAGCATCTGCGCATGGACAGGGACGGGGGCAGAAAGCTACTAGAGAAAGCACTGGAGGAACTTGTCGCCAGATCCCAGTTTGGATTGAGCGCGCCAGTTTTGATCTACTGTCCGCAAATCAGAATGCAGGCAAAGGAGGTTGCCGCCCATGTTGAACTCACCACCGACAAAGTAATTCCTCTGAATCTCGAAGCAGGGGACGTCCAGGTCATGCGCGAAATTGAAGTGCTAAACGAGAAATATCCGCGCCTTTGGCGACTCTACGTGTTTGTGCACCCAAGACTTGCTCTTGGACAAGAGGCTCGGTTCGAAAGAGGCCGCATACTCAGCGTCATCGTCGACACCTTTTGCTCGCGATTTGAAGTGCCCGAGCCGGCGCGTGTTCGCGGCGCGAGATTCAAATATATCCCGTTCGCCGAAAGACTAATAGAGCAGTATAACCGATGGCAGCAAACTCTACCCAGCAACCTGCTTGGTGACGAGCGGGCACTTGCCAATTTGCGAGGCCATGTGAACGATCTCGATTTCTGGGCCCCGATGTTCACGCCTGATGCCCCTTTCCCCCTCACCAATGCCGAGTACGACCGAGGATTTGCTCTCGCTCTCACGATAGTAGCGGCAGACTCCGCATCGCCGCGCCAAAAGGAAGAATGGCCCGATGAACTGCTCGGTCTGAGCAACAGTGAGTGGTACAGACAGTCAAGTATTCCCAAGGTTGAGCATGCCCGAAAGGATGCCGTCGCACGATTGACCGTCGTCACCGCGTCAATGAGACCGGAGTCGCAAGCCAGGGACTTGAGCAATTGGGGAGATTTCGTGAACCGAATCTCGGCAAACCTAAACCGGCAGAAGTGAGGAGCTTTCTTTGAGTCCCACGTCGGATCTCCCTTTTCAATTAGTCGTTCGAGAAGGACCCGAATATGCGGCAAAAATCTTAGCGGCCGATTTGCGAGAGCGATTGCGCCCGAGATCGCTTTGGCCGGGCATGGGGGCATCTCCACTAACATCCGAGGACCTGAGAACGATCGGCAGGCTCAGGGGAGTCATCCAGTATGAGTTTGGCGTGCCCCTCAGCACCGAGGGCCTAATTGCGACACTTCCGACGGGCGGATTCAAAGTTTCAGTAGCGAGAGGTGACGACACAGGGCGGGCACGATACACGCTTGCCCACGAAATCGGCCACACATTCTTCTATGACATCGACGGCATGCCTCCGCGGCGCCTTGCGCCGTATTCGAGAAGCCCCACGGCCGCGGCCGAAGTTCGGACGGCAATGACATTAGAGGAGAAATTTTGCAACAGTTTTGCGGCTGAACTATTGTTCCCGTGGGATCGGGCCAAAGTTGAGCTACTCCACTGTGGAAGGATTGAAGACACTTCGGAACTCCTTGCACACGTCGAGGACATAAGCCGCCGCTGGAGCATCAGCGTCGAGCTTACGCTTCGGCGCTTCAACGAGACATACGGTGTCGCTGCGAACTCGAACAGAATTGTTAGCATCATGCGCTGGCGACCGAACCTCAAGACGGGACGCGAGCCTGGCTTGCGTATCACCTTCTCACTTCCGCGTCCGTGCGGCAACTGGTTCCTCCCCACAAACACGAGAGCCAGTTCGGTTGGTCTTTTTGGTGCTGACGCACTCTTCGACAAGTGGCAGCAGTTTGAACACCGGGAGCCAGGTCGGAAGTACAGGCGCTCCGGAGTATTCGACCTGCGATATGAATCAGGTACTCCAACGATTCTCGAGAACGAGCATTCGCCCGCTGCTCCGTGCATCGAGACCCTGCGCCTATGGCGACGGTCACCCGAGCACACGCGCTGGCGCCGGGTACGTGTCCAAGCCCCTGTTACTCACCGGCTCTATGCAGCAAATCAGAACGAGGCCTACGCTGTAGCTCTCGTCAACCTGTCGCGTGCTTCCTGCTGAGGTAACACCCGGCGGATGGACGGCGTCGATCTCGAGGCGTGGCCTGAAGCCAAGACGCTCGCGGTCGATACGCTGCGCGACATGGTTAGCATTAGGCAACATGGAACTAGTAAATTTCAGTTTGACGGTAACCGGTATTCTACGGCTCATTGGCAGGAATTCACCAGATTCATTTACGCTGCTTCGGCCCCTAATCCTCAAACGGCCTAAATTGGCTGCGATATTCTCCTAGCCTGATTGGGGTTCCCTTTCAACGACAGTGACAATCCCGTGCCGGAGGCAAACGAGTGAGGCCGAGTCGCGGTACAATCGTAGCCGAATGAGTACCCAGGAACAGCCTGAGAATTGAGTTTGCTGTTCGCCTTTTATTCGCCTATACTTCAATTAGTATCTCCACGCCGAGGGGTAGTCGCTTCGGCAGCGTGAAAAGGCGGGTTCTCCATGTTCCTATGTCTTTCGTCAGGAGCGAGTCCACGATATAGGGAAGATGTGCTGAGAGCCTTGGCTCAGCCATGGGGCTCGGTTCTGCAGTTTCGTTATCTCCAGAAGTATCTCGCGCCGGGCATTCTTGAGAAGGCGCGGGCTGCTGGCGAAAAAGAGTCGCAGGCGCTCATTGCCTATATCGACCTTTCTGACACAAATAAAGCGCCGGAAATAATTCCTTGCCGTTTCGCAGTAATCAGTGAAATCACGGTAATCGGTACCGCAGTGACCCTCCAACTCGAACTGCAGGAATTTGCAGTCGCTGCTGATCTTTCAAAATTTAACGATGAGCTGAGGAAGAAACCGCTGGGGACTCTTCCTGTATGGCAAACCGATGGAGACAAAAAGAGCGCAAAGGGGGACTACTGGCTAGAGTTGCCTGCCGAGCCCACCACAACTGTTCGATCTGACAAACTGGACGATTGGGAGAAGATCGTTACTCAACTTGCGGCGCGGGATGACTTCAAAGATGAGGGCTCCTTTTACACGGTCGTCGGAATAAATGAAATTCCCTCACGTCTGGCCGTCGCTGCGAATAAAGGTCGATATGACTTTCAGCCCGGCCGTGAATATGAGCTTAGTTTGTACCACTTCTATCCCAAAAATGTTCCGCTCAGAGCTGGTGTCACACTGACCACGACGAGCGAATGGCTTGCGTTCACCACCAATCCGGAACTGCAGTTGGATTCGCGGTATGACCTGAAGCGCGTGAGATTCAAGACGGGAAAACCGGCTAAAGAGGAAGACGCCTGGATTAGCGTGACACGAAAAAGCAAGGATAGTCAGCTTCCCTACGTAGATTTTGATCTGTTGGGTTGTGTCAGCGGAGTTTTTTGGCAAACACTCGGCTACGGAATAATTCTAGGACTTCTCGTGGCGGGTCCACAAATCATTGCGGCTCTATCTAATCCCAACCTTCCCGCAAGCAATATTGTTCTGGTTTGCACCACGTCTGGGATTCTCGGGCTTGCAACGGGAATCTTTGCTGCGTTTGGTTTGAAGAAGAGTCCTTGACTTTAAGCGTCAGAGCAAACACCTGGTTGACAGATTGAATTCGCATCCCGCGGTTCGTTCAGGGCGGATTCCTGCCGGTTAGCCGGGAATCTGGGAGTTGTCGAAGGATGTCCTTTCCTAGTGAGCGGCCCAATAGATGGAACCGAATCATCTGACTGAGTAAGTATGAAGTGACGCGCGTTTTACCTATCCCATACATCTTTCGGTCGAGAAAAATTTCCGTGCGTGAAACTCGGAATAGAATTCCAAGCAACCGCCTTACCGCACCGCGTATTGGCAAACGAAGAAAATGTCGTCAATTACCTCTGGGTTCAAGAACGGCCCACCTCCTCCCGCAGGTGTGAATATGAGGTTGGGGGCGGCGCCTAGGGCGGTCTGAATATCCGAAGATATTGATGGTGAGTGGTCAGCGGAATTGACATCGTTTCGCTGGTGGCCGTCGGCGCCGGGTGCATAAACTGATACCACTCTGTCGGGAATTCATGTTTCAAGCTGAAGAAGCGAGTGAGATTGCTCTGCTTTTTCGGGAAAGATACCGTGGGGACGATTATCCCCGATTGCGATTGCGGACCAAGTAGAGTGGCAGCCGACCGAGCAATAGCAGCGAATGGCGCTCCCCCATCGCGGGCCGTGTATCGGAGGTTAAAGATCACATCCGTGATCGTTTCGAAATCGAAAGCATTGCAGTCTGGGGGTATCGAAATCAGCCATTGGGAAATCACGCCGCCGCCTTCGAAGGGCAAATACCGCTCATCGCGGAAATTCACCTCAAACATGCCGCTGTCATTCTGTGCTGTGCTGGTCGCGATGGACTGCGTTGCCGCATAGTTGTAGAAAAAGCGCGGGTCTGAGCCTATCGGAGATTCCAGATAGGGGTCGCCTTGAGCCGATGATTGCGTATTGGATCGGATTTTGCTCTGTAGCAAGGTCAAGGTGCAGTTGACGCTGGTATAGGGACCGGTGACGCATGGAATCGTCAGGCTCAGACTCTTTATCCGGCGCATGTAATGGCCCGGGTAATCCATATCGAAAAGACGTACAGCCCTCGAACCCCTTGCGCATGTCGGTGACTCCTGCAGCCAGATAGATCCGTGTGGCTGGGCCCAATCCAAACACGGCTTACGCCCCGCTCCAGGATACGCACCAGGCGTTCGAACGTACTTGTGTCAAAATCAGGAGGCACCTCTATCCGGCGCCCGCCAGCACCACGGCCAGTCCGCAACTCGGTTCGTGCTGCTTCGGCGATTTCCTGGCCGCCAACTCCACCGGCACCAAACGACCGGCCGTGGAAATTGACTTACGCCTTCTCCTCCAACGCCGTTTCTTCAGATGGCGATCCAGAGTGCTGAAGCTCAAACCTCGACTGCGGCAAAACTCGCTCCGCCGCATACCGCAGCTCACAAACTCGGCCACCAACTGCTGAACTTCCGCACGGGTACGTCGCTTGGGCGCTGACAACTCTGTTTTTGCGGTCATCCGGACACTTCAACACAGACTCCGCCTGTCGAACAGGTGTGTTGGTCAGACGCTTACCCTTGACTAGCACTTGGCGATGTGTGGCTATTAGACAGTCCCGAGTCGATAAGCTTTATGCATCGCTGAGCTTTGGTGACTTGCCGAGCAGTCGTGTCCACTCACCGATTTCAGCGCAATAGTATTCTTTACCGTTAGGATGCCGGCCTATATGTAGTGTTCCTTCCCCGAAGATTAAAGTCATCAACGGCATCCTTAGCTGATCCTCAGACTGTGTGTCAGCCGGTGTTTTTATTTCCTTGATCAAGTAATACAGTTGCCCGGCAGAAACGCCGATACCATCGCTACCATTCGCCATCGCCTTGGGTATCATGACGAATTTCGTCTTCGGACCCTTCAACGCTGCAATCAATCCATCCTTCAGGCGGTCCATTGAACCGGAAACGGCCTTCAGAATTTCCTGAGCCTTGATGTCGGGAATCGCGGAAACGCCGCCGTCAGTTTGAATATATGGTCGATAAGCCTCCCCGAAATCCCTTACCCGCACAGGCAACACGAACGGTTGATGAGGCGCGCTCCACATAAAACAGTTGCCTATAATGGGTTCTCCGATAAGATGGGCAAGGACATCTTCAGAGTAATGTGAGTTGTATTTTCCTAGAGTGCTGGCATCGCCCTCAGATAGCAGATGAAAGCAAAACCAGTTGTCGGCCTGACTCATTAGTTCTGGCGACAACGATCCGGGCTGCTGAGTAATAAGGATAGCTCCCAGGTCATATTTGCGTCCTTCTTTTACCCACTCAACGTAAGGGCTACCTTCCTCGAGATTCCGACCTAAGACACTTTGTGCCTCCTCGATCACTGCTATGACGGGAATGATTGGATGTTGAGCTCCTGCTGTGAAATTTTCTTGGTTGTGCGCAAAGATGCGCCTTAAGATGAGTCCAGCGAGCATGTTTCCGGCAGCGGAGCTTAGCAAGCTGGTATCGATAACAACAATCATTCCTCTGCGGAGTGCTTCGAGCGCGCCGGACAATACTCTACTATTGGGGTCGTGAAGTGCCCTGACTACTCCTGACAGATTGCTACGCGCCGCGGCAATCTCCGCTCCGCTCGTCGCTATCTGCGCCACCGAATAACCGAGCAAACGTCCGATATCAGCGTCTGTAGCCTGTAGCCCCTGCAGTTGTATCAAGTCGACAAGCTGCGCCCAGTTGCTCGATGTCAGCCCCTTCAGCTTCAATACGTTCTGCTGTGTTTGGCGGTCGGAAGAGACGGCAATACCTATCACATCCCTTGCGGGAAGGTCCCGAATATCAAGCTTTACTTCCCCTACCTTCCATTTTCCGTAATACGGATTAGGTGAGGGGCGATTGGTGAACACCACCAGCTTGTTTCGTAGATGAGGAACGTCGCAAAATGCCGGTCTGTTGTCGACAGTGTCAGGCCAAAAGTATTCGCCGTCTGAATCAAATATTAGAGTGCCAACATCTCGGGCGCTCTTGGTTTGAGGTACCTGACGGTAGAGCTCAGACACCAGAAACTTAATTAGATTGGACTTCCCATATCCCGCTCTGGCGAAAACGACGGATCGGCGCGCTACAAGATTTCTTACGTTGAACGTCACTGTTAGCTTTGGGTCAATGGGTCTAAAAACCTGATCCTTTATTTCGTTCGCAGAGCCGCAAAAGACGAACTCACCGAGAACGAAGTCGCCCAAATCGGTGTCTCCACCGCTGAGCTTGCAGAGTTCGTTAAGGACCTCAGCGCTAGGGAGCGCCACTCGCGCTCCGAGGTGCGGTAATCTTCGCTGTGAGGGAATATAGATTACCCGTTCGCTGATCTTGCGAACCGCCCCGAGTAGTTTTATTTGAACGCGATATTTTAGACGTTGTTGCTTAAGATCTTCTGGAACGCCCTGATTCCTGCGCTGCATCGTATTAACATAGTCTTCTCCTTCAGCGGTCGCGAGTAGGCCCGAAGGAACGAATCGCGTAATCCGTCCTAATGCAGCTTCTTCGGGTGAACCCAGTTCGATCAACAGAAACTGCCCGAGCTGCGGACGGTCAAGCATGCTCGCGTCGTAGGGGGCGATGATTTCTGCAGCGAATTCAAGGCCCTTTTCGTTAAAGCCTTTGAAGGTTCCGACTAACTGAGAGTTGGCGAACAGCACATCAGCCCTCCTTGTATCTCAGCGCCGCTAGGGAGCGACCCAGGTGCTTCATGCGGAGCAGCCTTTCGGATTCGTCAGGCGTCAATTTTTGAGACATACCTTCGACCAACAGGTCCTGCAATACTTCAATTTCAATACCAGTCAGTTTTGCGAAATCATGGGCGCGCTGAATGCACATGGGGTAATCGGGTATCGGAAATCCTTGTTGTGCATCGACTGTCAATTGTCCAAGAACCCTGTCGGCGGCGACAATTTGCCATTCGGCAATATCGACGGGCCAAACTGGGTCTAGGGGCCGATCACCAAATTTTGCGAGAAACATTTTTCCCAGAGCTTGGTAAAGTCGACGTCCTTCATCGTCAGGCTCGCTCGTTTCGAATGTGTCAAGCCAAGTTCTATCGAAGTTGTAACAGTCAGCTTCAATGTCTTCGTCAACTTTCACGTAGCAGGGATAATCACGATGGAATGTGCCTTCGAGTTCTAATGCCACTGCAAGTCGTCCGAGGACGGCACTCTGCTTGGCTACTCCTACTAGGGATAGGTGCACATTTTTCTGCGCGTGAGCGGCTATACCCGCTTTTAATTTTTGGTCGATCTTCGGAAACACTTCTCGCTTGAATGACTTGGTCCGAAGCAAGCCGTCTCTGACAAGAATGGTGTCGCCGCCCCACTGTAAAGCCGGGTTTGTCACTAGGTCATACAAGACGGCCCACTCCACGATATCTCTGTAACATCGCATGGCGCCGGTGCTTTTCCCGGGGGTACCCATGCCGCCCAAGAGATAAGAGAGAGCACCAATGCGAAGTCCGAGGTCAGAACATAGTCGCTGCAAAGGCAAAACAACTTTGGAGGTGCCTGGCTTGGCCCGCTCTTCTAGTTCTTCTAATGTCGACGTGCTTGCTAGAGCGTCCAGGGCGCACTGATTTCCTCGCGAATCCACAACTCTCACCAACTCAACGATGGCCGGGTTAAACGTTAAACGATTATCTCCGCCGTCGGCAGATACGAATGAGATCGCATTCACAGAATACGTGCGGAGAGGTTTCGTCTTTTCCCTTAACCGTCTCGCGTAGCCCCTAAATTTCTGTAGTAGGGGGTCGTCCGCCTGGTACGCCGCTGTGACCTTCGCTCGAAGCTCCTGAATATCAAAATTAGCCAGTGCCATATTGCCTCTTCGTGAGCGCGCCTACCTGCTTCAGAGTTTTTTCGGACATCTTTGGACAGAGTTGCTTGCGAAGCAGGTGAGCGCGCCATCGGGTAAACTCAGGCCTGCGCATAGCTCTTGGAACGATCCATCGTTCCCTAGCGAGTTTGCCGATTTCCGAAACTCGGGGAAGCCGTCGGTACCTGGGTTCTTTCGCTGTGCCCTTCAGTAGTCCTTTAGCGTTGCTCGCGAGGTGGCAGAGAAAAACTTCACGGTTAATGCCGTGGCGTAGTAGATTCGGGTCAAGCCCTGCTAGGGAAATCGCCTTCCGAACCGCGCGGAGTCGCCAATTTGGTCCGTCGCCGAACCGATTGTTGCTCGCATACTCGTCGTCTCGAGCAGAAAGGAAGCGCCGAACAAAGGCGAATAAGTCATCGGGGATATGGAAATGCCCCCAGCCCGATGTGTAACCAACGCTCTCAAGAATCTGAAACCCGTTTAGCGACAGCCTGTTGTAAACAGAAGATCTGCCAAGGGCGGAGGTAGTAGTTATCATCACCAGCGATGGATGTTTCCGTTCGCCGGAAATTATGCCGCGCGATTTCGCATAGCGCTGTTTGAAGGCATCGCGGACTTCCTTCGTTCGAAGTAGAGAAGCGACGAGTTTCCCACCCAGCAAATGGCTATATGGCGGAAGCGCGCCCAAGACATAGGCGTCAAGAATGTTTACGAGACGTTTCTCGCGGTCCTTCGTCGTCCACCCGATTGCTGCGTCCCTGACCCTCAGGTTAAACACGGGATCGCCCAACGCAATTAGGCCCATGAGCTTGGCGTTGTGTTCGTCCCAAACCAAAAAGCGCATCCTCCGCCCGTAGCCCTGTGACACAGGCACACTCCATGTGAGAGACGCCAATCGGAACAATCTTGATTGCCAAGTTCCCGCACTTACCAGTTCGAGCCGCGGCGAAATGTTTGCGGGTGTGATGTCCTCTCCGTTCGCGAAATGCTTTCGGAGTCGTGGCCACTCGTGGAGGACAAACCTGCTTTGATGTATGAGTCGCTCTTCACGCTGGAGGCGGTGCAGTGCTCGGAAGCCCCGTTTGGAAATGTTCGGGGGCTTAAGCAAACCATACCGATCTTTTAGGAACCCGAGGCGTCGTAGGTGTGACTCCAGCCTTCGCTTCAAATGGGAATCAAAAGTAAGTAACTTGTCGTTGGCGGCTTGTGGCCGAATAGGCATATCGCGGCGATAGTGACATACAACACGTAATTGCGGAAGTACTAGCGTCCTTTAATAATAGGGCACCCGAAGGTCGTCCGTGAGGCCGTACGGCATGGTAGGTCAGAGCGGTCGGAGAATTTTCTTCTCCTGTTCTCGCCAATGGAGTGGGATCCTGCGCAGGATTTCGTTGACCGTGAGGTTGGGTCGATGTTTGCCCATTAACAATGCCTCCGTGATCTGCGGCGATATATTTGTGCACTGCAAGATTCGTCTGACATATCGTCGGGTGAGTCCACATTTCTGTGCCACTTGACCGATCGTGGCAAACTCGCCAGCAACGATCCGTTCATACCACTCCCGGGCGCGTGCGATTGGCTTCACCAATGAGAGCATAGGCTTTCTATCCAAGGGCGAGTCACGGTGGGGTAAGATCACACGTAGTTCGCTCCCTCTACGCATAACTTGGAAATCGTCGGTTAGTTTCAGAATGTCAGATTTGCCTCGGTGCGAAAAAGAGAGTGCGTCCGGCTTTCGCCTAAGTAATGTTGCGAGCAGCTTGGACTTGTCAATTTCGATCCACACTTCCGTCTGGCCAATTGTTACCCGCCTCAATATGTTCCCGACGCACTCCTGCTGCTTCGAAGTCCCAAGCGTGGGCCATTCCCTAGCCAACTGCCCGACGCGTTCTACTGCTGCATCTTTCGTCGGTTTGTCTTTCATGCCGGCTGTGCACTTGCTGGGGTCCTGGAGCAGGAGCTGTATTTGTGACAGAACGAACTTCTCGAGTTCCTGCGCCGGAAACCGGGTGATCGCGGGTTTGGCGCCAGCGTTCCGGACCACGGTCTGCGAGGTGTAATAGCGGTACCGCTTCCCGTTTTTTGCAGAATGTGTTGGTGTGAACCGGACGCCACTGCTGTCAAAGAGTTTGCCGCTGAGCAAGCTCGGGGTCGAATGGGATTTTCCGTCGCGACGAGCTTGATTGTTTTCTTGTAAGCGGGCCGCGACTTTGTTCCACAGTTCACGAGGCACAATTGGTTGGTGTTGGCCTATGTAGGATTCCTTCCGGTGGACGGTTTCTCCGATATAGATCCGGTTCTTGAGCAGATAGTAGAGGGCGCCCCGGGAATATGTCGCACCGCCGTTGGTACGTCCAGCATTGCTCGTACGAATTTTGCTGCGAATCTGCTTGTTTTCCAAGAACTGCTTCAGTTTGCTGACGCATCCAAGCCGCAGATATTGACGGAAGATTTCGCGGACTGTGTCTGCTTCACCCTGATTAACAACAAGTCGACGGTCAACGCAGTCGTAACCGAGAGGAACGAAGCCTCCCATCCACATTCCCCTCTTTTTCGACGCAGCAATCTTGTCGCGAATCCTCTCGCCCGTGATTTCACGTTCGAACTGAGCAAAGGACAGCAACACGTTCAGGGTCAGCCTTCCCATCGAGGATGTGGTATTGAAGTGTTGGGTGACAGAAACGAAGCTGACTTTATGGGAGTCGAAGATCTCGATGATCTTAGCGAAATCGGTGAGCGAGCGAGTGAGGCGATCAACCTTGTATACAACGACGGTGTCGACCTCGCCGGCCCGGATGTCATTCAGAAGTTGCTGCAAGCCGGGGCGCTCCATCGTGCCTCCGGAGAAGCCGCCGTCGTCATAGTGGTTGCTCAGTACATTCCAGCCCTCATGCTTCTGGCTGAGAATATAGGACTGGCAGGCTTCGCGCTGAGCCTCCAGAGAATTAAAGGACTGTTCCAGTCCTTCCTCGGAAGACTTCCGGGTGTAGATGGCACACCGGACGTTTTGCTTACTCATCGTGGTGATCCGAAACTGAGGTAATTTTCTTGAGGCCGAAGAAGCCGGGACCAGACCAGCGAGTACCCGTAATCTTTCGGGCGATCTCTGAAAGGCTCCGGTAGCCAGCGCCACTATATTCGTAGCCCGAATCAGTTACGAAAACCTCATGCGTGTGCCCACGCCACTCGCGGAAAAGCCGGGTTCCCGTCTTGAGCCGAGTCCGAATGGGTTGATCCGTCGAGGCCCGATTTTTATCGAGCGCTTTGGCGATGCGATGGAGCTCCGCGACGACTTTAGGTTTGAGACCACCGTAGGCGTTCTCTTGAATTTTGTAGGCCAGGAAGGGAACTACGATTTCTCGACGGATGCCACGTGGAGCGGGTTTCTTGTAAAGCTTTTGCCACAGATCCAATAGCTCGGACCTCGACAACGCCCGCAGTTTGGCGATCTGATCGGGGATTTGTGCAGCCATTCTCTCCTCCTTAACATCAGCACATTCACGCTTGCGGGAGGCAATCAGTCAAGCGAAACTCAGCGGTCAGGCTTGGATGCACTACTCGTATGGAACGACAGGGAATCCCGGCATGCCTAACGGACCTATACCTAGGCGGAAGCCGTGCGGGGGTAGCCGATGCAAGTCGAACAGCTCCAACAAGAAGATTTAAATAGGATCTGGCAGGCTATCCGAAAAGATAGATACGGTGCGCGAGCCTTGGCGATCCTCAAGAAGAATGGATTTGACCTGGATAGAATCCCCGTCGGGTTTCAAACGTGGCCTGGCATTATTGCATCCATTCCCTTTCTTCCCAGTCGGCGCGCGCGAAGCCGGCTCCTGTCGCGGCCTTACGGTTTGCGGCTCACCATTAGATTTCTGCGTGAGCTAGCCCGGTCACTAGAAAGTCCTTATTCCAGCGTTGAGTCTCGCGACCGGAAATACATCTACACGAAAGCCTCACATGAGATGAACCCCGTGCGCTTCAAGGAGACGGCGGACTTTCTGGAACAGATCGTTTCCAAGAAATGGGTGATAACTGAGCACAATCCGCGTCAAAACGCGATTGCCGATCTCCGCTGGGAGATAAAGTCGCGCACGAAGAAGTCCCGTGACAAGGAGCTTGCTGACCTGCTTGACGCCACGTTTCGGGCCTGCGGCTTCAACGAAGGGTTTCACGTGACAGTTGAATTCCTCAAGAAAACCGAAACAATCGAAAGAGAGACGCGAAAAGCAGCAAGGCGGAAGCTGCAACCTGACGACCCTCGTTAGGGAAGGAATTCTCCAGAAAATCGGTTTTTCCATCCCCTTGGCCGATACCAATCACAATTAGAATCAGAATCACGTTGGCAGCTCAGCACTGCTTACCGTGCCGCGGAGTGGCCAAGAAACTTGGGTTGTTGCTGGAAAAGCGGAGGCCAGTAAGTAGATGGTGGAACAGCGAAAACGCGCCCGGTGCGATATTGATCCCTTGCTATCAGTTGTGTCCCGTGCGGTTGCGGACTTACGACTTGATCCGAATAACCCGCGCCTCCACACCCGAAACCAGATCCGGCAAATCGCTCGCAGTATCGAGACCTTCGGCTTCAATGTTCCGGTCTTGATCGATGCGCGGGGGCAATTGATCGCCGGCCACGGTCGCGTGCTGGCTGCTCAGCTCTTAGGCATGACTAACGTTCCCACGATCCAGCTCGAACACCTCACCGAAGCCCAAGTCCGCGCTTTCATGATCGCCGACAACCGTCTGACTGAGAACTCGGTCTGGAATGACCGATTGCTGGCCGAGCAGCTCAAAGAACTCTCCACTCTCGAGCTCAATTTCAATGTGGAAGCCACCGGCTTCGAGATGGGCGAGATCGATGTGATGATTGAGAACCTCGCACCGGCCCTTAGCGGCAAGGACGACCCCGCTGATGCGATCCCGGACTCCCGGACAAAACCACAGGTGACTCGAGCCGGTGACCTCTGGGCTCTGGACCGCCACCGAGTCTACTGTGGCGATGCCCGAATTAAGGATTCCTATTTCGCGCTAATGAAGGGTCGCCGCGCCGAAATGGTCTTTACAGATCCTCCATACAACGATCCTATCGATGGCTACGTGACAGGGTTCGGAAAGATCCACCACCCGGAATTCTTAGTGGCATCGGGCGAGATGAGCGCGTCTGAATTTACCGCCTTCCTGACGACTATCTTCGCGCAGCTGGCTCGGAACACTGTTGATGGATCATTGCACTTCATCTGTATGGACTGGCGGCATTTGACCGAACTCCTTTCGGCTGCTCGCTCGGTTTACACAGAGCTCAAAAACTTGTGTGTCTGGACGAAGGACAATGCCGGGCAGGGCTCGCTGTACCGAAGCCAGCACGAGTTGGTTTTTGTATTCAAGAGTGGAAAGAGACCGCATCGCAATAATATTCAACTCGGCCAGTTTGGCCGGTACCGCACGAATGTGTGGCAGTACCAGCGTGTGAATTCCTTATCCCGAGGCACAGACGAAGGAAACTTGTCCAATCTTCATCCTACGATCAAGCCTGTCGGGCTGGTCGCTGACGCCATTCTCGACTGTACCGCACGCGGGGAAGTTGTGCTCGATGCGTTCTTAGGCAGCGGGACGACGGTAATCGCCGCCGAGCGCACGGGCCGTACTTGCTACGGTTTCGAGCTCGACCCACGTTACGTCGACACGATCGTGCGCCGGTGGCAAGCCTTCACGGGGGGAATCGCCGTGCTGGAATCGACAGGACGAGCCTTTAACGACATCGAGAAGGAGAAAAATGAGCGACGAGATTGATTTCGAAAAGCCGAACACAACAAGGGTCGGCTACAGTAATCCGCCGCGACAAACGCGCTTCAAAGTTGGCCAGTCCGGGAATCCCAATGGTCGACCAAAAGGCTCTCTCAATATGGCAACTGTCCTCGCGCGCACATTGCGCGAAAAAGTAGTTATCAATGAAAACGGGAAACGAAAGACCGTTACGAAGCTCGAAGCAGCAATAAAACAAGTAACCAATAAAGCGGCTTCAGGGGATCTAAAAGCAGTCGGATTACTGGCGGGATTAGTGCGCTCCGCTGAAGAGCGAGCCATCTCAACGCCCGATGCAAGTTCTGAAGTCAACGAGGCCGACGAGATGGTCATGATCGGAATTTTGAAACGTTTGGAATCCAAAACCGACGGAGGTAACGAAGACATATGAAACTTGCCCCCAGTGACTATCGTGCGCTCTTGCGTAGAGACTTGTGTGCGTTCATCGAACGCTGTTTCTACGAACTCAACCAGACAACCAAGTTTATGCCGAATTGGCACATCGAAATGATTGCCGCAGCACTAGAAGCGTGCCAGCGAGGAGAAGTCACGCGTCTGGATATCAATGAGCCTCCACGTTCTCTCAAATCACTCTGTGTTTCAGTAGCTTTTCCCGCGTTCATCCTGGGCCATGACCCGACGGCTCAAATCATCTGTGTGAGTTATGGCCAGGATTTGGCGAACAAGCATGCGATGGACTGCCGCACGATAATGACGAGCTCTTGGTATCAACGCATTTTCCCTCACACGCGGCTGTCGTCCCAACGCCAGGCCCTGCAAGAGTTCATCACAACACAGCAGGGTTTTCGTTTGTCTACGTCCGTCGGTGGCGTGCTGACCGGCAGGGGCGCAACCTACATCATCATTGATGATCCGTTGAAACCGGACGAAGCGCTGTCCGAAACTCAACGCAAAGCCGTTAACGACTGGTTCGATCACAGTCTATATAGTCGACTGAACGACAAGAAAAACGGCCGCATCATCATCGTCATGCAGCGATTGCATGAAGACGACCTCGTTGGTCACGTTCTCGGCTTAGAACGCTGGAAGGTTATTCGGTTCCCCGCGATTGCCGAAGAGGATGAAATTCACGTGATCGAAACACCCTATGGCACACGCCGTTTTGAGCGCCACGCTGGCGAAGCTCTCCATCCGGAACGCGAGCCGCTTGAGATACTGAATCACATTCGCGAAACGCAGGGGGAGTACAACTTCTCCGGACAATACCAACAAGACCCATCGCCACTGGGCGGAGGAATGGTGAAGGCGGAGTGGTTCAAAACCTACACGTCAGCTGATGTGCCTAATGAGTTCGAAATGATCTTTCAGAGTTGGGATACTGCGAACAAACCCAGTGAACTGAGCGATTACAGCGTCTGTACGACCTGGGGCGTGAAAGAAAAACACCTGTATTTACTTGATGTGTGTCGCAAGCGCCTCGGATATCCGGAATTAAAGCGCGCCGTGGCGGAGCAGGCGGAGAAATTCCATCCGGAAACAATCTTGATCGAAGACAAGGCTTCAGGCACGCAATTGATTCAAGAATTGATTAGCGATGGTGAATACGCCGTCAAAAAATATGAACCCACAATGGACAAAATCATGCGCCTGCATTCAGTCACCAGCACAATTGAAAACGGTTTTGTTCATCTTCCAGATAAAGCGCCGTGGTTGGCCGAATATCTTCACGAACTCGCAACCTTTCCAAAGGGAAAATTCGATGATCAGGCTGATTCAACCTCTCAGGCCTTGGATTGGTTCAAAGAATACTCTATGAATTCAGAATTCGGAGTATTGGAATACTACAAGAACGAGATTGCAATGATGAAGATCGGACGGCCGTCTTATAACCGATATTAATCGAGGAAGACCCACTCTTCGGCTAGCAACTAGAGTGGCCTCAGTTTGGCCAGTCGCTTTTAATCTGCTGGGTCGCAGAGTTTCTTTGGCGAAGCATGCATCACAAACTCGGGTTCCGTCCTTAAGCGTGAACTCAACCCTGCGATTGGGTCGAATCTCGGCACCCCATTTTCCGCCAATTTCGCTTTGGATACCCTATTCTCGCTTCAAGGTATGGATTATGTCTTCCTCTTCGAAGTGCCACGCTTCGCCCATGAAAAACCATTGCGAAGCGGAAAAACAGCGCAAGCTCGGCCCATCAAAACAGTCGCGCGCCAGCTCAATCTCCGCGAACCCCGTTTCTGGTTAGCTTCCGGTGCCTACGATCCAACCACGAAGGCCTGGCTTTTCCCGCAATGTTGAGGTAAAGCAGAGCCAATTAGCGGCATTCCAAGAGAGTGACGAAAGATCGAGGTATCAGTGGCGGCGTGCAGAGGTTTCCTGCGGCCTAACTATCGCTTCCAACCTTCCCTACCGACTCGGAGGATAGGCCGGTTCCACTGAAGTGGGGTACAATGGCCCGTTTTAGTGGATGCTCAATGCAGGTTGGAACTCACGCTATACAGAGTGAATCACCAACAGGTCGAAAGGTCGTACTCCGTGCCCTGTCAAAGGCGGAGTTGCTCCGTGACTATGCGGCGTTGCGCTTGACCGCACTCCGCGACGAGCTTGGTTGGGCACATTCGAGCCCGCAAACTCCGGACGATGTTATTGACGATTACGATTCTCGCGCGTTGCCCTACGGTGTCTTCGATCAAGGAGATCTCGCCGGAGCCATCCGACTGGTTTGGGGAGACTCCATCGACATGATACCTTCGGCAAGTTTTATCAAGAGAATCTCCACGTCACAAGGGACTTCCGCCGAACTGTCAAGGGCTGTGGTCAGTCCGAGGTACCGCCGGTGCGGAGTATTCAGCGCTCTGATCGCTGTATGCGTACACACCGCGCGCGCGGCGGCCATCAGTCGCGTATTCGTCAGCATCGTGGATAGCAGGAAGGGGCGTGAGCTCTTTTCTAGAGAGGGTTTCCGAGCAATTGGTGAACCCTTTCACTACACAGATAGAACCGTCGCGGTATCCCAACCCGCCATCCTTCTCTCGGCGGATTTCGATAGCGATAACTTCAACGAAAGGACATCACTGGATCGAATAGCTTTCCTGCTTGAAACGGCCGCGCTCGCGATTAGGAGACGTCACGATGTCCAACCCATTTGAAAAAGTCGGGGAAATCGCATCAAAAATTAACAACCCCTATTCGCTGGCCGCCTTGGCGCTGGTTTCAATCCACTTCTCCTTGTATGCCATATCCGATCTAGATCCAAGGTGGAAGCCTTGGCTCCTGTCTGGAACTCTTCTCGCGGCAATAATGATGCTGCTCATTCTGAGAACGAGGCCAGATGTAACGCCCACCGTTACCGCGGAAGAAAAGATGCTCACGGCGATAAAATCGCTAATCGACTGCTCGAACGTCCCGATGTACTTGACCGACAGCAGGCTTATTGTTTTGTATTGTAATCACTCACTTGCAGAGCTTTTCGATTCGAACGCATCGGCGTTGATCGGCAGACATCTCACCGAGATGGTGAAGCGAATGGCCCTGCGTGTCCCAAAGCCCCGACGGCAGGAGTTTCTCGCACGGCAAGGGGCCCTCGTAGATAAAGTTGCGTCGGACCTGGCTCCGCATTCCGAGGATATCGAAATCGTTGACAATAGCAACCTTCCGGGAAATCGGTTCCATGGTTGTTATAAGGTTTGGATTCACGCAGACAAGATCAGTGTTACTCCTGCCGGGAGGGAAATTGGCGTATTCGTTTTCTATCGTCTCGAGCCTATGACTACGCCTTGACGTAAAGCTAGTTGGCTACGAAGAAATCCCTCGATCCCGACCTTCCCGCCAGTCGGTGGCCCATTCTTCTAGCGTTCCTCGGCACCTTTGCCATTGTCACT